>Ga0070667_100000469_pt1 | contig 41457 bp, 36 predicted proteins | sample KBSS33metaG_FD_64659 | JGI IMG/M metagenome (GOLD analysis project Ga0070667, IMG submission 64659) | Switchgrass rhizosphere microbial communities from Kellogg Biological Station, Michigan, USA - KBS S3-3 metaG | ecosystem: Host-associated > Plants > Roots > Rhizosphere > Soil ...
GGTCCGCCATCGAGCCGATGATCGAGTGGTGATAAGGATGGCCCACCGGGAACAGCCCCTCGGCGACGGCGTATTCGGAGAGGCCATAGGGCTGGTTGTCGCCCTGGCGCTTCTCGTTCTGGACGACGCCCCGCTGCTTGTCGAGCTTGTCCTGGGTCACTGACGGCAGCAGCGCGCCCATGCGGTCGCTCTCCATGAACAGCGCCAGGTCGAGCGCGCCGGTAGGCACGGTCTCGACGTAGTTGGTGCGATCGTAGGAGGTCGATCCGTTGGTCGGCGTCGAGCCGGCACCCTCGAGCGGGATGTCGAAGTTGGGCACGTTGGACGAGCCGCCGAAGAACAGGTGCTCGTAGAGGTGCGCGAACCCGGTCTTGCCACGCGGCTCGTTCTTGGAGCCCACCTTGTAGTAGAGCGTGACGGCGACGATGGGGGACTTGCGGTCGGTGTGGACGATCGTGGTCAGCCCGTTGGGCAGGACGAATTTTTCATACGGAATATCGACCCGCGAGACGAGCTCCTGCGGCGTCGCGGCGGGCAGGGCGGCCGGCGTTGGCGCGGGCGGTGCGCTGGCGACGGGCGGCGTCTGGCTGCAGGCGGAGAGGGCAATGGCGGCGGCGAGCGCGAAAAGGCTCGCTTGGGGGAAGGATCGCATTTGCGCGATGGTAGCAGCTTGTCCTCAGGGTGCTAGGGCGAGGATGAAATTCGGGGGAGGGTGGTCCAAACGATGCTCAGCCCTCGTAACTCCCCCGTCATGCTGAACGCGTTTCAGCATCCATCGCGCCGAATGCTCCGGAGCCATGCGGGCGAGCGTAGACGCCGCGTTTTTTATGGGATTTGCCGTCACGCGCGACAGGCCGCTTTGACCAGCGCCATCCGCAATGTTTTGGGGCAGCTACCAGCGTCAGGGTAAACGTATGGATGGACCCTGAACCAAGTTCAGGGTGACGGCGGGTTTGGGTGGTTAGCTGCCGATCTTCGCGGCAACGCAGGCTCGTTGGGCAGAGTTATCCCACTGGATAGCGAGTGCATGAAGGCCAAGGCAGGACGCCGGTATTGCGAGCCAGATGAAGAACCTGCTTGTTTTCGGAGCAAACTTGAGCTTCTCCATGAAGTATGCGCTAGTAAGCGATGTCACCAAAATTGCGACTTGTGTAGGGAAGTAAAGCCAGTTTCGTGGCTGGCACGGTAGCGCAGTCTGTAAGGCAATCCAAAAGATCGATAGAACGCCGATTACCAAGAAGGCTAAGCTTAGGACCGTAGCAAAGGCAGGGACTATCCAACGTGCAAACATGAGACTGTATTAGCAACAACTCTGACGTCCGCAATGTTGGCGGAAGCCGACATTCGACGGCGGCAAAGACAAGTCTAAGGCCCCCTCCGGCCCCTCATCACCCCCGCTTGAAGATCTGGCCGCTGTCGAACAGCGAGATGCGCCATTCGCCGTCGGCGCCGCGCCGGGCTTCCATCTTGACGTCGGCGACCGCAAGCGGGTCGCAGTACTTGTCGAGGTCGTTCAGCGCTGCGAAGAACACCAGTAGGAAGCCGATCCTCGCGTGATCGGCATCGTCGAAGCTCACGCGCAGCGACGAGATGATGTGGCGCATGGTAATGAGCTTGCCCGGGTTGGACAGCTGTGCGTCGGCACGGCCGCGATAGAACGCCTCGACCGCGGGCAGGCCCTCGCGCCATTCGCCGCCTACGAAGTAGCGAACGTCCTCGGTCAGGCAGCCGCGCTCGCGCATCGTCAGGCCGCTGTCCATGTCGAGCTCGTCGCCCCACTCGTAGATCGTCTGCTTGATCGCGAGGACGTCTGCTGCCTGCTCGAGAGTGAATTTCGTCACGTCTTCGCCTGTTCCCGCGTCTGCATGCGTCGCGGCCGAGGCTAGGCAAAGCGGCGTGGTGCGCCAAGGCGTAATCGACAGTACTGTGCATTACCGCCATGGCAGGATCGCGTGCGCCGCTGGGGACTGGCATTCGCAGGAGCCGCACCCATCTGTTGCTCGCGATCAAGGCGCGGCGTTCACGGTCCTGCCAAGAATGACGCGGCGGGCCTTGTGTTGCTCAAATACAACACCATATGGCCGGGGATCAGGAGGCACCAGTACCCATGAATCTCGAAAAGTTCACCGATCGCGCCAAGGGGTTCCTGCAGGCGGCGCAGACCGTGGCGATCCGGCTCAACCACCAGCGTATCAGCCCCGAACACGTGCTCAAGGCGTTGCTCGACGATTCCGAGGGCATGGCCGCGGGTTTGCTCCAGCGCGCCGGCGGAAACCCCGCGTTCGCGGTGCAGGAACTCGACAAGGCGCTGGCGAAGATCCCGTCGGTTTCGGGCAGCGGGGCGCAAGGCGCACCCGGCCTCGACAACGATGCGGTGCGCGTGCTCGACAGCGCCGAGCAACTCGCCGCCAAGTCGAACGACACCTTCGTCACGGTCGAGCGCCTGCTGCTGGCGCTGACGCTGGCCTCGACCACGGCCGCCGGCCAGGCACTGCGCGCCGCCAACGTCACCCCGCAGACGCTGGAAGCTGCTATCACCGAGTTGCGCGGGGGCCGGACTGCCGACAGCGCCGGCGCGGAGAATGCCTACGACGCGATGAAGAAGTACGCGCGCGACCTCACGCAGGCGGCGCGCGACGGCAAGCTCGACCCGGTCATCGGCCGCGACGAGGAAATCCGCCGCACCGTGCAGATCCTCGCCCGTCGCACCAAGAACAATCCGGTGCTGATCGGTGATCCTGGCGTCGGCAAGACCGCGATTGCCGAAGGCCTGGCGCTGCGCATCGCCAACGGCGACGTGCCCGACAGCCTCAAGGACCGGGCATTGATGTCGCTCGACATGGGCGCGCTGATCGCGGGCGCCAAGTACCGCGGCGAGTTCGAGGAGCGCCTGAAGGCGGTGCTCGACGAGGTGAAGGGCGCCGAAGGGCACATCATCCTGTTCATCGACGAGATGCACACGCTGATCGGCGCGGGCGCGTCGGAAGGTTCGATGGACGCGGGCAACCTGCTCAAGCCGGCGCTCGCGCGCGGCGAGCTGCACTGCATCGGTGCGACGACGCTCGACGAGTACCAGAAGTACGTCGAGAAGGACGCGGCGCTGCAGCGGCGCTTCCAGCCGGTGTTCGTGGGCGAGCCCACGGTCGAGGACACCATCTCGATCCTGCGCGGACTCAAAGAGAAGTACGAGCTGCATCACGGTGTGCGTATCACCGATGGCGCGATCGTGGCGGCGGCGACGCTGTCGAACCGCTACATCACCAACCGTTTCCTGCCTGACAAGGCGATCGACCTGATGGACGAGGCCGCCAGCCGCATCCGCATGGAAGTGGAGAGCAAGCCCGAGGAAATCGAGAAGCTCGACCGGCGCATCATCCAGCTCAAGATCGAGGAGATGGCGCTGGGCAAGGAGACCGACGACGCTTCCAAGGACCGCCTCTCGCACTTGCGTGAGGAACTGGCCAACCTCGAGCAGCAGTCGAGCGAGCTGACGACGCGCTGGCAGAACGAGCGTGACAAGATCGCGGCCGAAGGCAAGCTCAAGGAGCAGCTCGACGCCGCGCGCATCGAACTGGAGCAGGCGCAGCGCACCGGCGACCTCGGCCGCGCGGGCGAGCTGTCCTACGGTACCATCCCGGCGCTCGAAAAGCAGTTGGCCGAGGCGCAGGCGCAGTCGGTCAACGCGCTGCTGCGCGAGGAAGTGACCGAGGACGACATCGCCTCGGTGGTCAGCAAGTGGACCGGCGTGCCCGTCGACAAGATGCTGCAGGGCGAGCGCGAAAAGCTGCTCAGGATGGAGGAAGTGCTAGGCGCGCGCGTGATCGGGCAGAAGGATGCGGTCTCCGCCGTCTCCAAGGCGGTGCGGCGCGCCCGTGCCGGCCTGCAGGACCCCAACCGGCCCTTGGGCAGCTTCCTGTTCCTCGGCCCCACGGGCGTGGGCAAGACCGAGCTGACCAAGGCGCTTGCCGGCTTCCTGTTCGACGACGACACCGCGATGGTGCGCATCGACATGAGCGAGTTCATGGAAAAGCACGCGGTCTCACGCCTGATCGGCGCGCCTCCGGGCTACGTCGGCTATGACGAGGGTGGCGTGCTGACCGAGGCGGTGCGGCGGCGGCCCTATCAGGTGGTGCTGTTCGACGAAGTCGAGAAGGCGCATCCGGACGTGTTCAACGTCCTGCTGCAAGTGCTCGACGACGGGCGCCTGACCGACGGACAGGGCCGGGTGGTGGACTTCACCAATACGCTCATCATCCTGACCAGCAACCTGGGCAGCCAGTACCTGACGCAGCTGGACGAAGGGCAGGACGTCGACGCGGTCGAGCCGCAGGTGATGGAAGTCGTGCGCGGACACTTCCGCCCGGAGTTCCTCAACCGGCTCGACGAGATCGTGCTGTTCCACCGCCTCGGCCAGGCCCACATGGGCCCGATCGTCGAGATCCAGGTGGAACGGGTCCAGAAGCTGCTCAAGGACCGCAAGATCGTTCTCGACCTCACCGACGCCGCCAAGCGCTGGCTGGGTCGCGTCGGCTACGACCCGGTCTACGGCGCCCGCCCCCTGAAGCGGGCGGTCCAGCGCTACCTGCAGGACCCGCTCGCCGAAAAGCTGCTGGCCGGCGAGATCCCCGACGGCAGCCACCTGCGCATAGACGACGGCGACGGCGCCCTGGCGATCAGCGTGGAGTGAGGGCTTGAACGGAAGAGGGGTAGCCTCGATGTATGCATACTCCTCATCTTGGCCGATGCTAGCTAGAATAAAAAAGGGGGCGGTCACCGACTGACCGCCCCCTTTTTTTGCTTTGCGGAAGAAAGAGCGACTTAGAAGCCGACCTTCACGCCCGCCTTGAAGTAACGGCCCAAGATGCCTTCGCCACCCTGTATCGGGTTGTAGGCGTGGGCACCATAGGTGATGGTGTCGATCGGCGGCAGATCGTCGAACACATTCTGCATGGTGGCGTAGAACGTGAACTGGTTGTTGATCTTCACCTGCGCGTTCAGGTCAAACGTGATGTAGTCGCTGACGCGGCAGGGAATGCTGCCATCGTTGAGGCCGCAGTCCTTGTAGCCGGTGCCCTGATCCATCGCCGAGGTGTCATACCCGTCGAAGTAGTTGAGCGTGCCGGCAACCGTGAGCCTCTCACCGAAATTGACCGCAGTTGTCCAAGTGCCCTTCCACTTGGGCGTTCCGCTGCCGGCCGTCAGGTTGAAGTTGCCCAGCGTGCCATCATAGCGCTCGACAGTGCCGTCGGGGAACTCGGTCTCGAGCTTGTTGATGTAGCTCGCCTCGGCAAAGGTGTTGATCGAGATCTTGTCGGTGACCGGGAAGTCAGCTTCGATGCTGAAGTCGAAGCCGTTCGTGCGCAGCGTGTTGGCGTTGATAAAACCAGACTGCACGAAAGCGATGCGCGGGGTAGCACCTTCGTTATTCGGATCGGGCGCGTCCGGCACAACGGTGTAACCGGCGGGGATGGCCTGGCCCGAGTAGTAGGCAAGGATGGCCGGAGCGTTGTTGGCAGTGGTGATGACGTTGGTCTTGCGGATGTTGTAGTATTCCGCAGACAACTTGACGCCACGCATCGGACGCACCTCGAAGCCCGCCGTGAAGCTGCGCGACTTCTCAGGCTTCAGGTCCGGGTTCGACAGCGAGGTCGCACCGTAGCTGGCACCGGTGATGTAGGTCGGGCAGCTTGTGTAGGTTGCCTTGGAACAGCCGTACTGAGCAAGATACGAGTCTGTGTAGATGCCCGCATTCGCCGTCACGTAACCCGTGGTCGGGAACGTGGCGTTGGCTTCACCGAAGCTCGGGATGCGGAAACCACGCGAGTAGGTACCGCGCAGCGACAGCGTGTCGTTGGCGAATGGCTGAACCAGCAGGCCGACCTTCGGAGAGAAATTGTCGATCCCGTTCGGGTACCTGTCGTAGCGGCCCGAGACATTGATCGTTGCCTGCTCGAGCACCGGTGCGTTCACCTCGGCATAGGCCGAGTAGACCGAGCGGCTGCCCTTGAGGGCGAAGCCGTTCAGCCGGAAGTAACGCTCTGTGCCGCCGTTTATGTCGGAATTGATCGAAGGAGAGTCGACCGCTTCATAGCGGTACGACAGACCGACAGCGACCTGCAGCGGACCACCCGGAAGTTCCATCAGCGAACCGCTGACGTTGGCATCGATCTGGACGAGGTCCGAAGTCGAGGTAGCGCGAGCTTCCGGTGCGATGTAGTCGAGAACGGCCTGGCTGTTCGCGTAGGGATTCACAAAGTTGTAGCTGCCGTCCGCGATCACGTCGAGCAGGTGCTGGATGTAGACGTACCCGTTGTTACGACGGAGGAGGTCCATGTGCATCGCGGTCGCATTGACCGAAAAATCCCAGTTGTCGCTGATCTTACCGGTAACACCCATCGCGCCGCGGTACGCACGAGTGCGGCTGTAGTTGTCCTCGTAAAGGTTCGGGATGCGTCCAGAGATACCGGCCGTGTAGCCTTGCGCAGCGTAGGGGTTGTTCGGGTTGAGCGTGCCATTGGCCGCGGTGCAGGCAACCGTCGTGCCGCGAGGGCAGACATAGACCGGCAGCTGCAGCGCGGTGTTGTTGCCGTAGTACACCACGTTCGCGGAGGTGCTGTACCGCGGGAAATAGAACGGAGCCGGCGCGTTGGCGCGGATCGTCGCCGGGATGTAGGTGTCGTGCGACGACGACTGGATGAAGTTGAACATCGCAAACGCTTCGATATCGTCGCTCACTTTGGCGGTGACGCGGCCCGAAAATCCGAAGCGATTGATGGTCGGCGAGATAACACCGTAGAGATTGGTGAGATCCTCCTGGCAGAGCGGACCCGAAGCCGGCGCGGCAGCGTTCTGCGGCAGGGCGAGCTCGGCAGGCGTCGGCGTATAGGTTGGCAGACCCTGACAGCCGTTCAGGTAGCTGTAGCGCGAGGAAACGCCAGCGATCGCCCCACCAGTTAGCGGGTTGCGGGGCCTTACGATGAAGGGCGTCGCGGACCCAAAGCCGCCGGTATAACCGTCCGTCTGCAGGCCGTTGATGACACCGTTGACGCCGCACGTGTCGTCTTGACAGATGCTGCTGTAGTCATCGGTGTTAAAGGGGTAAGGACGCTGCTTGTTCTTCAGCATGTCCGAGTGATAATAGAAGCCGCTGATGTAAGCGTTCAGACCGTTCTCTTCGAGATCGCCGAAGCCGGCGGTCAGCGACAGGCGCTGCTGGCCAGCGTCACCGCGGCTCGAGATGCCGGCTTCCGCACGGCCGGTGATGCCTTTGATTTCCTTCTTGGTGATGATGTTCACCACGCCTGCAATGGCGTCGGCGCCGTAGGTTGACGAGGCGCCGTCACGAAGAACGTCAAACGTTTGGACGATGTCGTCTGGAATCGTGTTGAGGTCGACGAAGTTGCGCGTGCCGTCGTCGGCAAGTGGGTAGTACGCAGCCCGCATGCCGTCGAACAGGACGAGCGTCGAGTTGGTGGTGAGACCACGCAGCGAAACGGCCGAAGCACCGGCAGCGAACGCGCCGTTGGCAGTGAAGGAGTTGGTCAGCGCCGGACCATTGTTGGCGGCGATTCGCTGGATGCCTTCTTGAACGGTGCTGATGCCGCGCTGATCGAGGTTCTCGATCGTGACCGAGGTAACCGGCGACGGCTGAACCGGAGTCTTGAGCAGCGAGCCGGTGACGATGATGACGCCGCTTTCGCTGCTGTCGTCGGCTGCCTGGGGAGCAGTGTCCTGCGCGTGCGCAGTGCCGCACAGGAGTGCGAAAGCGGTAAGGCTCGTCGCACCGCGCAGGGCGGCCTTCTGGATGGTGGTTTTCACTATGTGTGTCCCTTGTTGCTAAGGTGCAGCTGCCGCTTGCGTGACCAGAATCGACAGAAGACCCGTTGCCGGCTCCGGATGCATTTGTGCAACTCGATGCCATGGCGCGGTTGTCGCGCCACCCGAACCACCTTTCAATCCCATTTGCCGCATTGCGCAAAATGGGTTTGCGCCTGTGTCTTCGTTGCAACAGCAGTTGTGTTCACTCGGATGCGGACCGTTGGCGCCACACGAATTTCACGGCCGCGGCGCGATAACGGAACTGTTGCATTGGCGCATTGGAAGCGACGTTTCTTGCGCACGCAAGCGCCGCTGCGAAATCCTGTTACGCAATGGCAACATGGCCTGTGCATGCGCATTGACCACTGCGGCGCGTGCTCTTAACCGGATGATTAAATCTGCAGCAGCTCGGGTACTGCCCGCGCAAGCGGCAGGAAGGCTGTAACGAAGGAAGTTTCGAAAGATGAAGCTGGACAGCAGTGTCGCCGCGGTCGTCACCGGCGCAGCCTCGGGCCTCGGTGCCGCCACTGCCCGCGCGCTTGCCGCGCAAGGCGTGAAAGTCGCGATCTTCGATCTCAATGCGGAGGCTGGCGAGGCGCTCGCCGCCGAGATCGGGGGCGTGTTCTGCGCGGTCAACGTCACAGACGATGCCAGCGTGGATGCCGGCTTCGAGAAGGCGCGCGCCGCTCATGGCCAGGAGCGGGTGCTGGTCAACTGCGCGGGCATCGCGCCCGCCGCCAAGACCGTCGGCAAGAACCGCGAGACCGGCGGCTTCAAGGCCCACGACCTGGCATTGTTCGAGAAGGCGATCGCGATCAACCTCGTCGGCACTTTCCGCTGCATCGCCAAGTCGGCGGCGGGCATGGCGGCGCTCGAGCCGGTGGACGAGGCGGGCAGCCGCGGGGCCATCGTCAACACCGCGTCGGTGGCAGCGCAGGACGGCCAGATCGGCCAGGCCGCCTACGCCGCATCCAAGGGCGGCGTGGTGGCGATGACGCTGCCGGTCGCGCGCGACCTGATGAGCGAGGGCATCCGAGTCAATACTATCCTGCCCGGCATCTTCGAGACGCCGATGATGGCGGGCATGCCGCAGCAGGTGCAGGATGCGCTGGCGGCGATGGTGCCGTTCCCCAAGCGGCTGGGCAAGGCCGAAGAGTATGCCAAGCTTGCGCTGTTCCTGCTCGATCACGACTACATGAACGGCGAAAGCGTGCGGCTCGACGGCGCCATCCGCATGGGGCCGAGGTAAGGCGCAGACCAGTGACTCAGCGCAGCATCCCCCATGGCGAGGTCGCCGCGCCGCCCGGCGCCCGCGAGATGCTGCTCGAAACCACCAGCGCCATCATGCGGGAGGGCGACGTGGTCGACATCTCGCTCTCGGAGCTTTCGCTGCGCTCGGGCCTCAACTCGGCGCTGGTCAAGTACTACTTCGGTAACAAGGCGGGCCTGCTCAAGGCGCTGCTCGACCGCGATTGGCAGGCGATCGTCCGCAGCGTCGACGCGCTCGTCGCCAAGGACGGGTGGGAGCCGGAGGCCAAGCTGCGGCGCCACCTGTGGAAGGTAGTCGATACCTTCTACGAAGTCCCGTACCTCAACCGCCTGACGATGCGCATGGTGCGTGAAAGCGACGATGCCGAGGCGCGCCGCATTGCCGACTGCTATCTCTCGCCGATCTACCGCGCCTACGAGCAGCTGATCGGCGACGGGGTGCGCAAGGGCGTCTTTCGCGAAGTCGATCCGCAGCTGTTCTACTTCACCGTCACGGGTGCGGTGGACCGCTTCTTTTCGGCCCGGCTGGTGCTCAAGCACTGCTTCGACCAGGACACTCTGACCGAGGGCCTGCGCGACCGTTATCGGGAGCATACCATCGACATCATCATGGCCGGCATCCTTGCGCACTGAGTGGGGCACGGGCTGGCACCTGGGCGTCATAGGCGGCTCCGGGCTGGCGGCAGGCTTCGACCTGGATGACGCGCAGGAGATCGCCGTCGCCAGCGCCTTCGGCGAACCTTCCGGTCCGGTGACGACAGGGCGGCTCGGGGCCGTACGCGTGACTTTCATCGCGCGGCATGGCGCCGGGCACGCGATCCCGCCCGCCAGCGTCAACTACCGCGCCAATATCGACGTGCTCAAGCGCTGCGGCGTCACCGACGTGCTGGCGTTGTCCGCCATCGGGTCGCTGCGCGAGGAGCTGGCACCGGGCACCTTCGTCGCGGTGGACCAGTTCATCGATCGTACGCAGGGGCGGGCCAACAGCTTCTTCGGACCCGGCCTCGTCGCGCACGTGAGCCTGGCCGATCCTGTGTGCGCGCGGTTGTCCGCCTTCATCGCCGATGCGGCCGAGGCGGTTGGCGCGACGGTGGCGCGGGGCGGCTGCTATGTGGCGATCGACGGGCCGCAGTTTTCGACCCGCGCCGAAAGCCGGATGTATCGCGCCTGGGGCGGCGACGTCATCGGCATGACCGCCATGCCCGAAGCGCGCCTCGCCCGCGAGGCCGAGCTGCCCTACGCGCTGCTCGGCATGGTCACCGACTACGACAGCTGGCGCGAAGGCGAGGAGGGCGTGGCGATGACGCAAGTGCTGCGAGTGATGCACGCCAACGCCCGCCTGGCGCGAGAGACGCTGCGCGCGCTGGCTGAGCGGCTGCCCGAGGTCCGTCAGCCAAGCCCGATCGACACCGCGCTCGACGGCGCCATAGTCACGGCGCCCGAGCAGCGGGACCGCACGCTGATGGCGCGGCTGGATGCGGTGGGGCGGCGGGTGTTTTGCATTTCGGGATGAAGCAGCTGAGCCGGCACCGGCGGCGAAGGAGTGATCATGCTTGCAGCAGTCATCGTGCCGATGTTGGCGGTCGGAACTGCCTCACTGGAGGTCGAGCATGGCTTTGCACTTGCCACGCCGCTTTCGATAGCGCGCACGGCCCCGAACGGTATCGAGACTTTCCGACTTGTCGTCTCTCCGGAAGGAGATGTTGTCTCCTGCGTGGCGACTGTCGCAGGCCGCGGGCTTGTCAGCGATGAGCCAAACTGTCGAAAGCTGAGGAAATTGAAGGCTCGGCCGGCGACCGACGCAAAAGGTACGGCCGTCTACAGCGTCGTTCACTTCTACGTGACTTGGACCATCTTCGGTCGAACTGCGCCGAAGCGGATGTTACCAGTTGCACCGGCCGCGGATTTCGCCCTGCCACTCAAGCGACTGCCAGCCGGAGTGTCAGACAATTCGCGCTCGTTGGCGACAGTGCTGACGAGCGCCGAGGGCCTCGTCGAGAGCTGCGCGATCACCAAGACCAGCGGCAGCGAACCGCTCGATACTGCGGTGTGTCGAGCGGTGGCGGCGGAAGGAGTGACCCCGATCGAGGATGCTGCAGGTAAGGGTGTGCGCGGAGTCCAGACGCTGTCGGTGAGCTTCACCGTCGCACCTTGAGGCGGCCGGCTTGATCGGCGTGCCCTCTAAAAGTGCGCTGCCGTCGCTTACCTTGTCCTACATTCGGGCTCTTCCCCCTCCCCGCTGGGGAAGAAGCCTCAGTTGCCCGCGCCGCCGCCGGGGGCGAAGGCGTCGGCGATCGAGCAGGCTGCCGGGCCGAGGATAACGACGAACAGCGTCGGCAGGATGAACAGGATCAGCGGCACGGTCATGATCGCAGGCAGGCGCGCGGCCTTTTCCTCGGCGCGCATCATGCGCTCGTTGCGGAATTCGGCCGAGAGCACGCGCAGCGCGGAGGCGAGCGGGGTGCCGTAGCGCTCGGTCTGGATCATGGTCGTGACCACGCCCTTCACTGCGTCGAGATTGACGCGGTAGGCCAGGTTCTCGAAGGCGGAGCGCCGGTCGGTGAGGAAGGCGAGCTCGATCGAGGTGAGCGAGAACTCGTCGCCCAGTTCCGGATAGGCGCGGCCGAGCTCGCGACTGACGCGCTCGAACGCGGCGTCCACCGTGAGGCCGGCCTCGGCGCAGATGACCAGCAGGTCCAGCGCGTCGGGCAGGCCCTTGCGGATGGCGTCGGTGCGCTTGCCGATGAGATTCTGGATGAAGATGTCCGGGCCCTTGTAGCCCAGGCCCACCAGGCCGGCGAAGGCCATGAACTTCTTGAAGGTGCTCCAGTCCGGAAAGTAGTCGATGGCGTAGATCACCAGCGCGCCGAGCGCGCCCAGCACGATCGGCGCGACGAGGCGCGCGAACACGACCGCGACCGCCCATTCCTTGTTGCGGATGCCGGCCTGCGCCAGCTTCTGTTGGATGGTCTTGATCTGGCTGTCCTGCAGCATCTTGGCCTTGCCGAGGAACGAGCCCAGGCGGTCGGTCGTGTCGTTGCGGCGCACGATGCTGGTGCGCTTGCGCGCGGTGGTGACGATGCCGGCCTTGAGCGCCTCGCGGCGCTGGGTGAGCGCGCGCACGCGCTTGGTCATGGGATCGCGGATGGTGACGGCCGAGTAGATCGCCAGGATCACGGCAGCGGAGGCCACCATCGCCAGCAGCGTGGCGACCAGGTAGACGTCGAAGCCGAGGAGCATCGGGCTGGCAGACTGTTGGATCATGATACGCGTCCGTCCCCGTCAGATCTCGAAGCTGACCATCTTGGCCATGATGAAGGCACCGATGCCCATCCAGACGAAGCCGCCGATGCCGGCCACCATCAGGCGCTCGTCGATCAGGAATTCGCTGATGTACTTGGGATTGACCCAGTAGATCATGACGCAGACGATGAACGGCAGCGAACCGACGATGTAAGCCGACGCTTTCGATTCCGAGCTCATCGCGCGGATCTTCAGCTTCATCTGCGCGCGCTTGCGCAGCACGTCAGCGAGGTTCGCCAGCGTCTCGGCCAGGTTGCCGCCCGTCTCGCGCTGGATCGCCAGGGTGATGCAGAAGAAGTTGAACTCGGGCATCGCCAGGCGGTCGGCAGTTTCCTGGAGGGCGTCCTCCATGGTCTTGCCCACTTTCATGCGATCGGTGACGAGCTTGAACTCCTCGCCCACCGGGCCGGGAACCTCGTGCGCGACGACACCCAGCGTCTCGCTGACGGGCAGGCCCGAGCGCAGGCCGCGCACGAGCAATTCGATGGCGTCGGCGAACTTCACGGTGAAGGCGGTGTTGCGGCGCTTCACGAAGAAGCCGACGACCATGTGCGGGATGAACGCGCCGAAGAACACGCCGACCGCCAGGCCCATGAACAGCGCGCCGGTCTTGAGGTAGATCAGCGCGGTGAAGACAGTGCCGATGCCCAGCGAGCCGTAGAGATACTGCGTGACGGTCCAGGGCAGGCCGGAGCGATGCAGGCGCAGCGCCAGCGCCTCGATCCGCGAGCCGGAGCCCGCGAGCTGGTGCAGCTTGGGCTTGCGCGCCGCCACGGCCCTGCGCATCTGCGCCTCGACCCGATCGTTGGTGCTTTCCGAATGGCGATAGCGCAGCGCCTTGAGCCGGCGCGCCGATTCCTTGGTGGGCGAGGGGCCGGACAGCGCGGCCCAGACGAGCATCAGGATGCCCATCATGCCCGCCGCCACCATGATCAGCTGAAGGATGTTCATTGGCTTCCCTTGCGTCCCGTTCTGGCGGCGGGCCGGTGTCCCGGCCGCGCCGCTCCCCCTGCCGGCATCAGGCGGCTGGCGCCGCGGCCTTCTTCGACTTGGGCATCATTCCCTTGAGGTCGAACTTGCCGAGCAGCGACTTCTTTCCGGCGCCCGCGTCGAGCTCGTCGGCCCGGTCGAGGACCATGCGGGCGAGCTCGCGTACCGCCAGGCCCGCCTTGGCGGCGCGGTTCGCGTCGGCGAAGGTCTGCCCCAGCTTCGCGGCCATCGCGGCGGCCTTGAGGTCATAGGGGACGGCAAGGTTCACCTTCGTCTCGATCGACGCCTCGAAGTCGGTGCGGCTGATCTCGGCGAAGCTGGACTGCACCTTGTTGGCGACGACGATGACGCGCGCCTGCGGGGCATTGGCCTTGAGCCAGGACAGCATGCGGATCGAATCGCGCGCCGATGCCAGAGTGAACTCGGTGACCAGCACCACGACGTTCACGTCGGCGATCAGCTGCGGGAAGTTGATCAGCATGTTGCGCGGCATGTCGATCACGGTCATCTCGAACGCCTGGCGCAACTCTTCCTCGAGCTGGAGGAAGGCCGCGCCGTCGGTCATCAGCGGCGAGTTGATCGGCGCTTCGGCGGACAGGATCGCGAGATTGTCGTTGGCGCGGATCATCGCGCGCTCGATGAACAGGCCGTCGATGCGGCTGGGGTTCTCGATCGCGTCGGTCAGGCCGCGGCCCGGCTCGAGGTCGAGGCACAGCGCGCCGGTGCCGAAGTGGATGTCGAGGTCGAGCAGCGCGGTCGGCAGCTTGTTGTCGGCGCTGAACAGCCATGCGAGCGAAGTCGCCAGCGTCGAGGCACCGACGCCGCCGCGGGTTCCGATCACCGCCGTCGAGATGTGCTGGCGCGAGCCGATCGCGTCGTGGCTCTTGGGCGCGGTAAACACCGCCTGGGCGTGAGACAGCGATTCGCGCACCTGGCCGGCGGAGAGCGGCTTGAGCAGGTAGTCGTGGATGCCGCTGGCGATCAGGTCGCGGTACAGGCGCACGTCGTTGACCTGGCCCACCGCGACGACGACCGTGCCGGGCTCGCAGACCTCGGCCAGCGCGTTGATGTCGTTGAGCGGGTCGCCGCTTTCCGACAGATCGACCAGCAGGATGTTCGGGCTCGCCGTGATCGAGAGCGACTGGACGGCGTTGCGCAGCCCGCCCTTGTTGCACTTCTCGGGCTGCCAGCCCATCTCGATCGCGACCGGCCGCAGCACGTCGAGCGAAGCTTCGTCGCAAAGGTAGGCGGCGAACTGGTCACGCCCGCTCGGGCCGCCAGACTTCCAGGGTGCGTTCATGGCTCAGTTCCCCTTGGTGCCGGTGTTGCTGACGGTGTTGCCGTTGCCGGTCGGCGTCGCCTTGCGGTAGGTCTCGATCGCCTTGGAATTGCTCATGATGACGGTGTCGCCGGTGGTGTCGGCGCCGTGCAGCAGGTCCTCGGGATTTGCGACCATAGCCGCCAGGTTGGCGTTGGTGGCGCAGCCATAGCCGCCGGAAAGGCCGTTGCCGGGATTGAAGTCGTTGTTGGTCGACCAGTCTGGACACCCCGGCACCGATGCCTTGGTGCGCGTGATGATGATCCGCGCCGTACCGGCGTTCAGGTAGCCTTCGGTCGGCGGAGCGGCGTCGCTGAGCAGGATGCCATAGCGCGAGGTGACTGCCTCGACCGCGGCGCGCGTCGCCGGATTGTCGCCCGGATCGTCGACGTAGACCTTATCGCCGTACTTGACGCCCATGGCATCGAGCCAGCCCGCAAGCCGTCGCTGCTCGCCATAAGCGAGGCCGGCGCCCCCGGTGGAGACATCGAGGGTGTAGCTGGTCTTCTCGACGACCGGCTGGTGGACGCTGTACATCGAGCGATTGGTCGGCATGCCCCCGCAGCCGGCAAGTGCCAGACCGAGCGAGAGGGCGATTGCGGAAGCGGTGATCTTGCTGCGCATGGTGTTCACCTTTCTCACTTCAGGCTGAAGCCGGGCTTGGCGCTGTCATCGCGCGCGGTGCGCTTGACGGGCTTGCCCTTGGCGGGAGCGACGGGATCGGCGGCGCCGACGCCCGGTCCGCGGACGGAGGCAGGCGCTTCGGTGGCTTCGGGGCGAACGCCGCCGGTTTCACCGTCGGTCGCCATGTTGCCGAGGATGCGCTGCAGTTCGTTGGGTGACTTGAAGCCATCGGTCGGCAGCGCGATCTGGTTGGCGTCGACCGGGTTGACGAGGTAGGGCGTCACCACGATCACCAGTTCGGTCTCCCCGCGCTTGTAGCTGGTCGAGCGAAACAGCGATCCCAGGATCGGCAAGTCGCCCGCGCCAGGCAGCTTCTGGATGTTGTTCGCGGTGTTGTTGCTGAGCAGGCCCGCGATCATGAAGCTCTGGCCCGAGCCCAGCTCGATCGTCGTCTCCGTGCGCCGGATGGTGAGCGCCGGGATCGAGTAACCGCTGAGCTGCACCGCGCCCTGGGTTGAGAGCTCCGAAACTTCCGGGCGCACCCGCATCGAGATGCGTCCGTTCGCGAGCACCGTGGGCGTGTACGAAAGGCTGATGCCGTACTTCTTGTACTCGACCGACGTCGCGCCAAGCCCCTGGCTGATCGGGATCGGGTATTCGCCGCCGGCCAGAAAGTCCGCGGTCTCGCCCGAGAGCGCCGTCAGGTTGGGCTGCGCCAGGGTGGTGACGAGGCCGACGGTCTCGCCGGCGTCGAGCGAACCCAGGATGTTGAGGCCGAACAGCTTGCCCGCCATGCCAAGCGTGGTCCCGGTCTGCGTCTGCGCGACGGCGGTACCGGGAACTGTGGTTATCGCGCCTGTGATCGGGTTGATGAAGGACTGGGTCGGTAGGTTGCCGACGCCGAGCACGTTTCCTGGTGCAAAGACGCCGCCCGGTGCGATCGGGGAACCCTGGCCGATGCCGAACTTGAAGCCGTTGGTGGCGTCCATGGTGGTCAGGTTCGACGAAAGCGTCTTGACCAGCGACCGGCTGACCTCGGCGATGCGCACTTGCAGGTTGACCTGGAGCGGCGTCGCCTGGCGCAGGCGGCTGATGACGTTCGCCTGTTCGCCGACGTAGGCCTGGACGAGGCGCTCGGCCTCCGCGGCGTCGTCGGGCGTCTTGACGGTGCCGGTGAGCAGGAACGTGTTCGAGCCCATCGTCGAGACCGCGATCTTGGCCTCGGGCATCGCCAGGTGCAGCATCGAATCGACGCTGTCGAGGTTAGAGCCGACCCGGACCGTGCCCGACCACACGACGGCGCCCGACTTGTCGCTGGCGTAGACGGTGGTGGTGCCCCCGGCCTTGCCGAAGACATAGAGCTGGCGGGCGGACTTCACCTGCACGTCCGCCACCGAATCGTTGGCAACGAACACGTCGGTCATCGCGCCGGACACGTTGATGAGTTGGCCGTTGCCGATCGAGAGCGTGATGTCGGCGGCCGGACGGACCACCGACTGGGCGGCGGCTGGCGTGGATACCGTGAAAGTCATGGCGGCGGCGAGCGGCGAAAGCGCGCAGGCGGCGGTCATCACGGACGTAACAAGGCGCGGTTTCATGATCTTGCCCCCAAAGGCGTTGAAACAGGCGGCGGGAAGAGTGCGGCGGCGGATGCGGGCTGCGGGCGTCACTTGCCCACGGCCTCTTCAGTGGTGGTCTTGCCGCGCGTGACGCGCACCACCGGACCGGTGTGGACCGGCTCGGACGGACCCATGCGCGGTGCCGGTCCTGCAAAGGACGGAGCGGGCGGCGGGGTGCTGCCGGCAGGAGCCGGGCGGCTGGAGCGCTGGAAGCGGGACACGTCGCCACCGGTCACGAAAGTGGTGTTGCCCTCGATCGGCTGCGACATCGCCGCCTGCATGAGCTTTTCTTCCTGCTCGTGCGTGGCGCCTTCCGGCACCTTGACCTGGCCGCTCGCCAGGATCCGCTCGAATTCGCCCTGGTTGTCGGAGATTGAACGCAGCGACAGGCTGATCTCGCCGATCTCCTGCGCGACGGCCACCTTCTCGGCGATACGCGGGGTGACTTCGAGAGTGACGGTGCGGAAGGCATGGACCACGGTCTTGCCGTCGACCACCTCGTTGTCGGTGGTCTGGTCGGTGGCGAGTACCCGCATGTTGCGCAGGATCGTCTCGGCCGTGCGCAGCGCGTCGCCTTCGCCCTTGACGTTCTGGGTCAGCACCAGGTCGACGCGGTCGCCTGGGAAGACGAAGCCGCCGACGCCGGTCTTGGCGGAAACGGGGATGGTGACGGCGCGCATGCCGGGGGCCAGAGCGGCGGCGAGGAACCCGCGATCGCCCGGCGCGACGAGCGCGCCCTGCGTCAGCGGTTGGCCGGCGGTGACCGGGAAGCGCACGACGGTGCCGAGCAGCTTGGTCATGTCCGCCTCGCCGTCGAGGAAGTAGGCGTCCTTCACCAGTTCGGCCGGCCAGTCCTGGAACGAGATGGCATCGGCGGTGATGATCGTGCCCACCGGCAGCGCACGCTGTGCGACAAGGACCTTGGGCCCCTTGGGTAGGACAGGCGCTGCTTCGGCCTGCGGGCTCGATGCGCCTGCGAACAACGACCTGGCGACGAACGCGGTGGTCACTGCAACTAGCAGCGCGGCGACCAGCAGCACCAGCTTCTTCTTATCCATGGCCCGGTAAGCCCCCTGATAATCCCCGAACGATCTGTGTCTTATCGGGTCAATTGGTTAAGAACGGGTTCACCCCGTTTGACCCGCCGCGCGGGCGGCAAGGAGCGTCTGTTCGCCCAGCACCCAAAGGCCCGCAGCGGCGATCGCAATGCCGTAGGGAACGGGCAGCCGCGACTTCTGGCGGCGCACGATGTGCCTGATTCCGAAGGCGAGGACGGCCAGCACCACTGCTGCGATCAGCGCCAGCAGCCACAGGCTCGGCACCAATGTCGCGATCGTGTCGATGGCGCCGTCGCTCAGGAGCGGCCGGTGCGTCGCCAGCGCGAAGACGAGCGCGCAGGCGCACCAGACCCAGGCGAGGGCGGCCACCCCGGCCAGCCCGTCGCGCAGGGATTCGCCCGGCTCGCGCTTCATGTTGAACGCGGCCATCGCGATCGAGGCACCGCCGCCCAGCACTGCCATCAGCACCACCAGCTGGAAGAAGCTGGCAGGGGTGAACCACAGCGCCAGCGCGGTCAGCAGCTTGACGTCGCCGCCGCCCATCTGGTTGGTCGCGAACAGGACGCAGGTGAGCACCAGGGTGCCGGCCATGAGTGCGATCTGGAAGCCGATTTCCGCCCAGCCGAAGCCCATCGCCCACCACCACAGCGGAGCTGCCAATGCGATCGCGGCGTTGAGTTCGTTGTTGATCTCGCGCCGGCGAAGGTCGGTGAAGGCGGCTACCAGCAGCGCCGTTGCCAAGGCCGCCAGCAGTGCGTACGGAAGAATTGCGCCCGACATCTGATCGTCCCCTGGTCAGGGGAGCTGCTCTAACTGGGTATCACTACCAAATAGTAACCACCGCTCTGAGCACGGAATTATCCAAGTTGAGCGCTTCCCTCGACAGTCTCTCAAGCCGGGCTGACCGCCGGACGATCCCTCCGGACGCGACCGAGAGCCGCTGGCGCGCGGGCGACGGTTTTGCCATTCGCCGGCTCGACCGGCCGCCGCCCGCAGGCGCCCCACGCGGCTCGCTGCTGTTCATGCCGGGGCGCGGCGACGCCTACGAGAAGTGGCTGGAGAGCATGGCGCAGTGGCACCGCGAGGGCTGGCAAGTGACCTCCGCCGATTGGCGCGGGCAGGCCTTGTCGGGCCGGCTCGGAGGCGACCGGCGTACCGGCCACGTTGCGGACTTCGCGGTGTGGGTCGACGACTATGCCGCGTTCTGGGCCGACTGGAGCGCCAGCACGCCCGGCCCCCACGTCGCCGTCGCGCACTCGATGGGCGGGCAGGTGGTGCTGCGTGCGGTCGCCGAGGAGCGGGTCCGGCCCGATGCGCTGGTGCTGTCGGCGCCGATGCTCGGCCTGCACCCGACCTGGCTGCCGAGCCGGCTGCTGCATGCCGTCGCCCGCGGCATCTGCGCCTTGGGCGATCCGCGCCGCCCCGCCTGGCAGGGCAGCGAGCGGCCCGAGCTGGTGCGCAAGGCGCGCGGCCACCTGCTCACCCACGACGAGGCGCGCTACGACGACGAGCTGTGGTGGCGCCAGCAGCGCCCCGCCATCGCCATGGGCGCGGCGAGCTGGGGCTGGATCGAGCGGGCGCTGGCCTCGATCTCCCTGCTCGAACGGCCGGGCGTGCTGGAGCGGGTCGCGGTGCCCACGTTGCTGCTTGGCGCCAGCGTCGACGGGCTGGTGAGCTGGCCGGCGATCCGCCGCGCCGCCAGGCGCCTGCCGCAGGCGGAGCTCGTCGGCTTCGGCGCGGAATGCCGGCACGAGATCCTGCGCGAAGTCGATCCGGTGCGGGACCGTGCCCTGGCCGCCGTCGCGGACTTCCTGAACCGCCATGCCCCCGCTAAGGCCTGAGCGCATGGACGGATCGTTCGACATCGTCATCGTCGGCGCCGGGATGGCCGGGGCCTCGCTGGCCGCCGCGATCGGCACGCGGGCCTCCGTGCTGCTGATCGAGAGCGAGGACCGGCCGGGCTACCACTCTACCGGGCGCTCCGCCGCGTTCTGGGCGGAGAGCTACGGCGGGCCCGGCGTCCAGCCGCTGACCACCGCCTCCGGGCCGATGCTGGATGCGCTCGGCATGCTCAAGCCGCGCGGAGCCTTGACTCTCGGCCGTGAGGACCAGCGCGGCGAAGTGGAGCGCTTTGCCCGGACGTACGCCGCGATCGGCGTCGAGGTGCAACTGCTCGACCGCGCCGCGATCGAGGCGCGCGTGGCTGGCGTGCGCCCTGAATGGACGTGCGCCGCGCTGGAGCCGAGCACCAGCGACATCGATGTCGCCGGCCTGCACCAGCACTACCTCGCACAGGCGCGCCGTGCCGGGGCGCAGCTATGGTGCCGCGCCGGCCTCGCCGGGGCCGAGCGGCGGGCGGGGCGCTGGTCGCTTACCCTGACCGACGACCGGCGGGTCCAGGCGGACATGCTGGTCGACGCGGCCGGCGCCTGGGCGGATGCCGTGGCGCAGATGGCGGGCGTCGCCCCGCTCGGCATCGCGCCCTACCGCCGCACGATCGCGCAGCTCGCGGTCGGCGTGCCAGTGCCGGATGACCTGCCGCTGGTGCTCGACATCGCCGAGACCTTCTATTTCAAGCCCGAGAGTGGCCGCCTGTGGCTCAGCCCCCACGACGAGACGCCGTGCGCGCCGAGCGACGCCGCGGCCGAGGAGCTGGACGTGGCGCTCGCCATCGACCGCTTCGAGCAAGTGGTCGACTGGCCGGTTCGCCGCGTCGAGCACCGCTGGGCCGGCCTGCGCTCGTTCGCCCCCGACCGCTTGCCCGTCTACGGCTTCGCCCCCGACGCGCCCGGCTTCTTCTGGTGCGCCGGCCAGGGCGGCTTCGGCATCCAGACCGCCCCCGCCGCCGCCGACCTCGGTGCGCGGCTACTGCTGGGCGACACGGGCGGCGAAGCGGACCCGGCACCGTATTCGCCGGGGCGGTTTGTAGATTAGGTGGTAGATTCATAAGCGCGAAGCCACAGGCGTATTGAGGCAAGCTGGACCATGGCGAGGAAGTTGGCGGCCAGCTTGTCGTATTGTGTGGCGACGCGGCGGAAGTGCTTCAGCTTCGAGAAGAACCGCTCGATCAGATTGCGTTCGCGATAGAGCCGCTTGCTGAAGCAGGGTTTCCACTTCCGATTGGATTTTGCCGGGATATTAGGCATGGCACCCTGTTCCTCGATCAGTTTGCGGATGCGGTCGGCATCGTAGGCCTTGTCCGCAAGCACGATCATATGTGGTCCAAGATGGTTGAGCAGGTCATCTGCGACCTGACCATCGTGGGCTTGTCCAGCCGTCAGGCCGAGCCGAATCGGGAGCCCTTGCGCATCGACGACGGTATGGATTTTGGTCGTGAGCCCGCCTCGGGAGCGACCGAGACAATGATCTCGATCCCCCTTTTTACCGTCGCAGCCTGTTGGTGCGCCCGGATGGAAGTGCTGTCGATCATCTGGATGTCGCCATCATGTGCAGCGCTGATGGCGTCCATCATCCGATCCCAGGCGCCAGCCTTCCGCCATCGCACGAAGCGATTGTAGCAAGTGGTGCGCGGACCATAGCGTTCGGGCAAGTCGCGCCATGGCGCACCGGAACGCAGCACCCAGAAGATGCCGTTCAGCACGCGCCGGTCATCAACACGCGGAACGCCTCGGGGCTTGTTGGGCAGCAGCGGTTCGATCACGCGCCATTCGAAGTCGGTCAGATCATATCGGCTCATGCTGGCGCTGAATCAGAATTCCGCACGACATGAAAGCGGCCAGTCGGCAATCGCGCCACTTGCGGAGATTCCTCGCTGATATATCTTTCGTGCAATGGTCGCCGAAGCCACTAATGCGGACGTCGTTATCGACGAGATAGACGCAGGCCGCCTTAGGCCGATGGCCCTAGCGGTTGTTCGGGAGTTGCACCGGCACATGCACCTCGACGACCCGTTGCAGATTGCCGCGCTGACGGCATTTGATCGAGGTGATCAACCCGCTGATATGGCGGAGCTTCAAAGCCAGATGTGGACCAAAGTCATGTCGCTTGACCCAGCAGAACAAAGCGGCCTTCGTCTCTCAAACTGCCTGACGCGGCCCAATGAAATGATCGACTGGGAGCTTGGCGAATATCTCATCCTTTGGGCTCGCCAACAGGGATTGTCGGAGCAGCGGATTATCGCGGCTTTCCATACGATAGAAACCGGGGGCTAACCACCGACGTCAGTCATTCCTAATTTATGGGTTCACGACCTAGTGCAACTTCCTGCTTGGTTCGGGGAGGACGGCGCCAGCCCTCGCTCTACTCGGACGTGTCGCTATCCTGCACGCGCTGCTGGGAACGCTCGCCCGGCGCCAACAGGTGCCACGCCAGCAGGATCGGCTCCAGCACCGCCATGCCCACGCCGACGCTGACGAGGCGCAGGACGGCCGGTTCGATGCGCACGTCGGCGTAGCTGTCGGGCACCAGCACCACCAGCACGGCGAGGGTGAACTGCAGGCCGAGGTAGGTCACGCGCGGCAGGCCGTTTTCGATATGGCGGCCGATGACGATGCCCAGCGCGGTGCCGGCGATCAGCACCGGCGCGCTGCCCTGTGCGACCAGCAGCACGACGAGCGCCAGCGCTCCGCCCGCGAGGCAGCCGAGCGCGCGGTGGACCAGCCGACGTGTCACCGGGACGAAGCCGCTGGCGCCCAGGCCGGTGACGGGCACGATCATCACGGCCATGATCGTCACCGCCGCCTGCGGCAGCTCGGGCAGGCCGAACAGCGCGTGGAGCAGCGGCAGGCAGGCGAGCGCGAGGCCCGCTTGGGCGGCGTGGCGCGCCGCGTGCGGCTGCCAGCGCATGCGCGGCGAGGTCTGGCCGCGACCGGCGAGCCACTTGCGCCGCGCCAGCGTCGCCGCGGCCAGGCTCACCAGGACGCACGCGAGAGTGCCGGCGCAGACCTCCAGCAGGCGGGTGCGGGCGAACCACAGGGTATCGAGATCGGGCCGCGCCAGCTTGTCGAGCAGGATCATCTCGAAAGTCAGCCCGAACAGCAGCCAGGCATAGGCGCGCCGGGCGGTCAGCATGCCGTAGAGCCCCACCGCGCCAACCAGCGCGGCGGCGACCATCGCCAGCGGCAGCGAGTGGGCGGCGTAGGGCACCACCGCCAGCGCCAGCAGCGTTCCCGCCACGGTGCCGACGATCCGCAGCACGCCGCGCAACAAGGTCTCGGCCGGCTCGCTCTTGAGCAGCACGAACGCGGTGAACGCCGCCCAGGCCACCATCTGCGCGTCCATCGCATGCGCCAGCGCGATCGCCAGCATGACCGAGGCGACGCAGGCCCACTCGTCGGCCATGCGCGGCCCCGGCGTCACCAGCGCGCGCAGTTGCACCGCCACCTGCGCGCGCGCTTCGGCGAGGCCGGTACGCTGGGTCCTGGGCTGGGTCTCGGGCGGGTTCATGGCGGCGGGACGGGCTTAGCGGTCCACACCGCGCTCGTCATCCTGGGCGCGAACGGATGAGGCCTCAGCCTGCCGTTTTCCTACATCCGCGAAGCCTGCTAAGTTCGCGTCGGCTCTTTCAAACCGTCGATCCCATCTGTCGCCGCGGCACCTTGTGACAGGGGCGCCGCGCGTGTGTTTCATCAACTAAACCTGTGCCGCTGTAGCGCGAGTGCCGGCAGCGGGCCGGCGCGAAAATAAAGTTCGTGTTCGGCCGAAGCTTCAGCGAGCCGCCTTGGCTGCGTCGCTCGCCAGCTTGTCGACCCGCTCGTTTTCGACGTGGCCGTCGTGGCCGCGCACCCAGACCCAGTGGACCCGGTGGCGCGCCACCGCCTCGATGAGGTCGTGCCAGAGGTCGGCGTTGCGGACCGGCTGCTTGCTGGCGTTGACCCAGCCTTTCTTCTTCCAGCCGTGGACCCACTTGGTGATGCCGTCGATGACGTACTTGCTGTCCGAATGCAGCGTCACCTCGCACGGTTCGGTCAGGGCGTTGAGCGCCTTGATGACCGCCATCATCTCCATGCGATTGTTCGTCGTGTCTGGCTCGCCGCCCGACATCTCTTTCTCGTGCTGACCCATGCGCAGCAGCACGCCCCAGCCCCCCGGGCCGGGATTGCCCTTGCAGGCGCCATCGGTGAAGACGTCGACCTTCTTCATGCCGCGAAGACCCAGGCGTTGGCAGGATCGGCGTAGAACTCGAGTCGGCGAGCGAAGGCCATCGGGTCCTTGGGCGTGACCAGCGCGTCGGCCGGCGTGTTGAGCCAGTCGTAGGCCCGGGTCGAGAGGAACCGAAGTGCCGCGCCGCGCGCCAGCAGCGGCAGCGCGGATCGCTCCTCCGGCGAGAGCGGCCGCACGCTTTCATAGCCGTCGAGCAGCGCGGCGGAGAGTTCGGCGTGGAAGCGCACGCCGTCGCCGCCGAAGCACCAAGCGGAATGGGTGACGGCGACATCGTAGGCAAGCAGATCGGTGCAGGCGAAGTAGAAGTCGATCAGGCCGGTCACCCGCTCGCCCAGCATCAGGACGTTGTCTGGGAACAGGTCTGCGTGGATGACACCACGCGGCAGGTCGTCAGGCCAGCGCTCCGCGACCAGTGCAAGCTCGCGCTCGACGAGGGGTCCGAGTTCGGAGTGGATGGTGGCGAGGCCGTCCTGGCCGCAGTCGCGCAACAGTTGCGCCCAGTCGGCCGGTGCGAGCGAATTGGCGCGCGTTGCCGGGAAGTCGACGGCGGCGAGGTGGATTTGGGCGAGAGCGGCGCCCACCGCACGCGCCTGTCCGGGCGTGGGCTCGGAGACCGAAATGCCGGGCAGGTACTCGATCAGCGCCAGCGCCTTGCCATTGTGCAGGCGGTGGGTGGCGCCGCTGCGGTCGTGCATCGTCCTCGGCACCGGGCAGGCGCGGGCGGCGAGGTGATCGAGCAGGCCGAGGAAAAACGGCAGGTCGGCAACCTCGGTGCGGCTCTCGTAGATCGTCAGGATGAAGCGGCGCAAGGTGCCGCCAGTGTCCTGCGTCTCGATCAGCCAGTTGCTGTTGGACACGCCCTCGGCGATGCCTTTGGCCGAGACGAGCGTGCCGACGTCGAAGGAATCGACGATGCTTGCCATCTCCTCCGCGCCGAGGCGGGTGTAGACTGCCACCTGCGAAAACCCGTCAGCGAGCGAGCTGGCGTGGCAGCTTGAAAGTGATGCGCTCCTGCGCGGTCACGATTTCCTGGGCCGCCACGTTGCGCAGATCGCGGATGCGGGCGACGACCTCGTCGACCAACTCTTCCGGAGCCGAGGCGCCGGCGGTCAGTCCGGCGGTCTCGACGCCGTCGAACCAGGCCGGGTCAATTTCGGTGGCTCGCTGGATGAGGTGCGCGGCGGCTCCGGAGCGCTGCGCCACTTCGACCAGCCGCAGTGAGTTGGAACTGTTGGGCGCGCCGATCACCAGCACCAACTGGCACTCATGCGCAATCTGCTTGACCGCGGCCTGGCGATTGGAAGTGGCGTAGCAGATGTCCTCGGCCTTGGGTGCGACCACTTGCGGATAGCGCGCCTCGATCGCGGCGATGATAGCCGCGGTGTCGTCGACCGAAAGGGTGGTCTGCGACAGGTACGAAAGCTGCGCGTCGGCAGGGAAGGGCAGGGCGGCGACGTCCTCGATCGTCTCGACCAGCGTCATCGTGCCCTCGGGCACCTGGCCGAACGTGCCGATCACTTCCGGGTGGCCGGCATGGCCGATGAACAGGATGTGCCGCCTGGCCTCGATCTGCCGCTCTGCCTGGCGGTGGACCTTGCTGACCAGCGGGCAAGTCGCATCCAGCCACTCCAGCCCGCGCGCGGTCGCCGCGGCCGGCACGGCCTTGGGCACGCCGTGAGCGCTGAAGATCACCGGCACGCCATCGGGCACTTCGTCGAGCTCCTCGACGAAGACGGCGCCCTTGGCCTTCAGGCTGTCGACCACGAACTTGTTGTGGACGATCTCGTGCCGGACATAGACCGGCGCGCCGTAGATCTCGATCGCCCTCTCGACGATGTCGATAGCGCGGTCGACGCCGGCGCAAAAGCCACGGGGAGCGGCGATCAGCAGTCGCAGCGGCGCTCCGGGCCCATCGGGTCCGGAGCGGGCGGACGGCTGAGACTGAAAGGGCGCGTTCATGCAGGGCCCTCTAGCGCTTTGCCGCTCGCGCCGCTAGGGCAAGCGCACGCCATTCGAGGACGCCATGATGAATGCACGCCGCCTGACTGCCACTGTCCTTTGCACCGCCGCGGCGCTGACGGCGCTGAGCGGTTGCAAGTCGAAAGGGGACATCGTGGTCGACGAGGGCGTGGGCATTACCGCGATCCGCAGCAAGTGCCCCGCAGTCGGTATTCCAGACTACACCGGCGATGTCACACTGTTCCGCACCCCCAGCGACCGCACAGCGCCGAACATCGACGTGGTTGCAGCAATGACCGATGTGCGCACCCAGTGCAACGAAAGCGCGGGCGAGAAGGTCTCGGCCGTCGTCACGTTCCAGGTGCTCGGTCGCCGCAACGATACTGCCGGTGCCCGCCAGGTGACGTTGCCATTCTTCGTCACCGTTTTGCAGGGCGGCTCGGCGGTGATCAGCAAGCGCGTGGGCACCGTCACGCTCAACTTTGCCGATGGTCAGCAGCGCGCGCAGGGCACGGCTACGGCGAACGCTTTCGTCGATGCCGCAGCGGCGACCCTCCCGGCCGAGGTGCGCGAGCGCATCACTCGCAAGCGCAAGGCCGGTGATACCGACGCTGCGCTTGATCCGCTGGCCGATCCCCAGGTCAAGGAAGCGGTGGCGAGGGCTAGCTTCGAAGTGCTGGTTGGTTTCCAGCTCAACGACGCGCAGCTGGCCTACAACGTCACTCGCTAAGTTCAGGCGCAGGCTGTCCGGCCTGCATCGCCCGTTCGATTGCCCTACGCGCGGCTGCGGCCATGCGCTTGCGGTCCACCCGGTCTTCGGCACTCAGTGGCGGGAGATGGTGGATCGTCAGTCGTATGCGTCGCGCTCGCGACAGCAACCGCAGCGCGTTGGTCAGCCCTGCTTCGGCATCGACCCAGGCGATCTCTGCCACTTCGGGGCCGTAGTCTAGCCAGAGCGGTTGCACGGCGATGTGGTCGGCCTCGTTCTCCAATGCGGACAGCAGTGAAGACTTGAACGGCAGCAAGGCAGTGCCGTCGCTAGTTGTGCCTTCCGGGAAGATCGTCAGCGCGCCGGTATCGACAAGGGCGGTGCGCACCTGCTCTATTTGGTGCCCCACTGTCTTCCTGTCGTGGCGGGCGACGAACACGGTGTCGTTTAACTCGCAAAGCCACCGCAGTGGGCCGATCTGCGCCAGCCCGTCATGCGCGACGAATGCGCTGCCAGTGGTGCCGGCGATCGCCAGGATGTCGATCCAGCTCACGTGGTTGGCGAGGAAGAATGTGTCCTGCGCCGGGGCATCACCGCGACTGCGCACTTGGACTCCTGCGATCATGGCGATCAGCCCAAGGAAGTGGCGCGGGACCGGGTTGCGAGCCGTAAACGGCGCCGCAACGAAATACATGGGTAAATGGAACAGCAACGCCAGTATCATCGCGGCCAACCGCAGGATGACCAGTAGCAAGGCCACATGCGCCACGCGACTGGCGCGCGTCAGCGCCAACTTGGTCACCGCCGAGTGCTGGATCCGTCGCCGTCTTCGCGCTCGAGCTTCACCCCGAATAACTCCATGCGATGATCGACTAGGCGAAAGCCCAATCGCTCCGCGATCTGTCGCTGCAGGGCCTCGAGCTCGGGATCGACGAATTCGATGACCTGCCCGGTCTCCACATCGATCATGTGATCGTGGTGCGCCTCGGGCGCCGCTTCGTAGCGCGCGCGGCCGTCGCCGAAGTCGTGACGATCGAGGATGCCGGCCTCTTCGAACAGTCGGACCGTGCGGTAAACCGTGGCGATCGAAATGCCGGGATCGATCGCGGTCGCCCGCTCGTGGAGCTTCTCCACGTCGGGATGATCCGTGCTGTCCGAAAGCACGCGAGCGATGACGCGGCGCTGCTCGGTGATGCGCAGGCCGCGCTCGGCGCAGAGGGCTTCGATGTCGATGGGCTGGTGCACGATGGACCTGTAAAAAGAGGAGGCGCACCGACCATGTTAGGCCGGTGCGCCATCAATCTCAACCGTGCGTCCGGATCAGGCTGCCACGACCGGCTTGGGCTTGCGCCCGCGACGAGCATTCGGCTTGCGGCCGAGGCCAATCTTCTTCGCCAGTTCGCGGCGCTTTTCGGCATAGTTGGGAGCGACCATCGGGTAGTCGACTGGCAAGTTCCAGCGCGCGCGATACTCTTCAGGAGTCATGTTGTAATGAGTCATGAGGTGACGCTTGAGCATCTTGAGCTTCTTGCCGTCTTCTAGGCAGACAATGTAGTCCGGCTTAACCGAGGCGCGCACCGAAACGGCGGGCTCAGGCTTTTCTTCCTCGACCGGAGCCGACCCGCCAAGTCCGGCAAGAGCACCGTAGACGTTGGTGATCAACGTGGCGAGATCATCGACAGCCACGCTATTGTTGCTGACGTGTGCAGCGACGATATCCGACGTCAGCGTGATCAGCGTCTCGTTCATGTCGGACTGTACGTTTTCCATTTTTTTGGTTTTCCTCTTGTGCGACCAAGGTGTGGGAGTGCAGACCTTTTCGGTCCGCCGGCGATTGCCATGAACGATTTTACTCAACCGCGCAAGTTCCGCGAGTACACTTCACGCAATAACTGTTTTATTTCACCTCAATGCTTCGGCGTCGTTGCGTCGCTTGCTTTGATGTCGCAGGCAAAGGTTATCGCATCGAGCCGATCACCGCCCGGTGTTCGGTAGTATTCGCGCCGCTCGCCAATAGAATAGAAGCCAAACCGGCGGTATAGGGACTCGGCCGGATTTCCGCGACGCATCTCCAGCAAAAGGCGCCGCGCACCGCGTCGCGCCGCGGCATTTCGCAGGGTTTCCAACAATCTTAGCCCGAGGCCGGTGCAGCGCGCTTGGGGCACAACTGCGATCAGCAGCAGTTCCTCCTCCTCAAAACCGGTACGTGACATCCAGAAGCCTGCGGCTGCCTCCTCAGTTGATGGCAACTGCCCGTCGGCGCCGACGAGACTGTAATGGCAACTGCCGAGCGTCAGCGCGTCTTCCACCTGCCGGCGATTCCACGCCTCGCCGAAATCCGGATCGAATGCAGTTGCCATTATCGCCATGATCCGGTCGACGTCATCCAGCGCCATTGTCACGTGGGAAGCCTTGCGTCAGGTGCACGCCCATAAATTGGCCGGGTGTCTTGGACCAAGGCTTGCTTCGGCAGGAGCGAAAACGAACGCGCGTCTGGAAGGACGGAAAGGGCGGTGCCATATCCCCTTTCAGCTACCAGCGCCTCAGCCTGGCTACCGGCTACTAGCTTGTCGCGCAGGATCTGTGCTGCCTCGGCAGGGGCTAGCGAGGCGAGCGGAAAAGTAACTTGACCGGCTTCGTCATAGCTTTCGACGAACCATTCGCCGTGGCCGCCGGTCATTGCGATGCCAAGCGATTGAGCGCCCAGTTCCGCACGAGCCATGGCCGCAACGAGCGCCAGAGTGGAATAACCGCAAACCTTGCCCCCCCATGCCAGCGCCAAGGCACGTGCCGCAGCGAGACCCACTCGCACCCCCGTGAAGCTTCCGGGCCCAAGCGCGACGGCGATGCGATCGGCGCGGCCGCGTCCCGGTAGCGCGGCAATCATCGGCACGAGCGCCTCGGCATGGCCGCGGCCCAGCAGTCGTAATTCTCCCGCGAGGAACTCACCGCTGCGAAAAAGTGCAACCGAGCAGGCGTCGGTAGCGCTGTCGATCACCAAGGTGGTGCTGATGCCACCATCACTCGGAGTTGCCCCACCCGACACGCCGTGCTCCCTGCATCCGGCGCGGTCAGGCCGCGCGCACCTCGCTGACTTCCGGGACGTAGTGCTTGAGCAGGCTTTCGATACCGTGCTTGAGCGTCGCAGACGACGAGGGGCAGCCGGAGCAGGCGCCCTGCATGGTCAGGAAAACTACGCCCTCGCGAAAGCCACGGTAGATGATGTCGCCGCCATCGTTGGCAACCGCGGGACGAACGCGTGTGTCAATCAGGTCGCGGATCTGCGCTACGATGTCGGCGTCCGCAGGATCGTCGCCGAAGTCTTCGTCATCGCCTGCGACGCCGATGGCATCGGCGTCGCCGGAGGCGAACAGCGGCGCTTGCGACACGAAATGATCGAGCATGACCGAGACCACCAAGGGTTTGAGCTCCGACCACTCGACCCCTGGAGCTGCCGTTACCGAGACGAAACTCTGACCAAAAAACACGCCGGTCACGTCGCCCAAGTCGAACAGCGCCTGGGCGAGCGGCGAGGCCGCTGCGTCCTCTGGCGAAGTGAACTCGCGGGTGCCCGAAGGCATCACTTCCTGGCCGGGAAGAAATTTCAGCGTAGCAGGATTGGGTGTGGTTTCGGTTTCGATGAACATGATTGCAGCGATGTAGGGCACGTCGCGATGTGGTCAAGTCACTGGCATGGGATAAACAAGGGTCGCAGCCATGTAACGGCGCTATTCACTGGCCCTTAAGCCAAGCCCGCCCTATACCTCGATCAATGACGACCTTTCCGCGCGCCGCTCGCTCGCTCGCCTGCCTTCTCCTGCTCTCCACGGCACCGCTCCAGTCGCTCAGCGCGCAGGAACCGACCGCGCCCGCGGCAAAGGTTAAGGGGGCGACCACTGGTGCGCAGGTGCCTTGGCTCTATCGCAATAGCGACATTCCGCCCGATCCTGATTGGCATTTTGGCGAGCTACCGAACGGCTTGAAGTACGCGGTGCGCCGAAATGGCGTGCCGCCGGGTCAGGTCTCGATCCGCATTCGTGTCGACGCGGGTTCGCTATACGAAAGCGATGCCGAGCGAGGCTATGCGCATCTACTTGAGCACATGCTGTTCCGCCAGTCGAAGTATATTCCAGAGGGCGCCGCGATCGCGACGTTCCAGCGTCTGGGCGCGACTTTCGGTAGCGATACCAATGCCGTGACCTCCACCACGCAGACAGTATTCAAGCTCGACTTGCCGAACGCGACCCCCGCTTCGCTCGACGAGACGTTCAAGCTGATGAGCGGCATGGTCACGGGACCGACGCTGTCGGCGTCCAATCTCAAGTCCGACCTGCCGATCGTGCTGGCCGAGATGCGCACGCGTGGCGGCGCCGACAAGCGCGTGCAGGATGCGATGCAGAAGGTGCTCTACGCCGGCCAGCCGCTGTCCAACCGAGAGCCCATAGGCACGGTTGAATCGCTCACTGCCGCGACACCCGAGAGCGTGCGCGCTTTTTACTCGCGATGGTACCGTCCGGACAACGTTGCGGTGATCGTGGCCGGAGATGCTGATCCCGCCATGCTTGAAACTTACGTGCGGAAGTGGTTCGCCGACTGGAGCGTACCCGGAAAGCGGACGCCGGCTCCCAGCTTCGGCGACCCGGTGGCGCCCAAGGGTGCGGATCCTAAGAACCCCGTGGGTGAAACCCGTGTTCTGGTCGAGCCGGACCTTCCCCCGTCGCTGATGTACGCGACCCTGCGGCCATGGCGGCAGGTCAACGATACCGTCGTCTACAACCAAGGGTTGATGACCGACGCGCTGGCGCAGGCGATCATCAACCGGCGGCTCGAAACGCGCGCGAGAGCCGGTGGCAGCTACCTCACCGCGTCCGTGAACCAGAACGACGTTTCCCGTTCTGCCGATGCGACCTTCGTCTCGGTCACGCCGCTTGGCGATGACTGGGAGGCAGCCCTTCGCGACGTGCGCTCGGTAATCGCCGATGCCCTTACCCGGCCGCCGACGCAAGACGAGATCGATCGCGAAGCGGCCGAGATGGACGTCGCCTTCCAGGTGCCTGTCGAGCAACAGCGAATTCTGCCCGGCTCCAAGCTCGCCGACGACCTCGTCAACGCCCTCGACATCCGCGAAACGGTGGCCGCGCCCAACGATGTCTTGCGCATATTCCGTGAATCCAAACCTCTGTTCACACCGGATGCGATCCTCAAACGCACCCGCCAATTGTTCACCGGTACTGTCACCCGCGCTCTGTTCAGCGTGCAGAAGGCGGGCACGGCGACCGACAAGGAGCTACAGGTCGCATTGCGGCAGGACGCCAAGCCTGATGCCAGCGTGCGTATGGCCGCAGCGCCGATTTCTTTTGATAAGCTGCCTGCGATCGGACCGGCGCAGAAGGCAACCGCCGATCTCCCCACCGGCTTGCTCGACATCGAGCAACTTGTCTTCGCCAACGGCGTCAAGGTCCTACTCTGGCCGGTCGCCGAGGAGCCGGGCCGGGTCATGGTCAAGACGCGCTTCGGTGGTGGCTATCGCTCGATTGATTCCAAGGATGCGGCCTACATCTCACTTGGCAAATACGCGCTGTTCGGTTCCGGCCTCGGCACGCTGGGCCAGGAAGAGCTCGATCGCATCGCCACCGGCCGCAAGATGGGCTTCGATTTCGATGTGCAGGACGCTTCGTTCGAGTTCTCGGCCGAAACCCGCCCGCAGGACCTTGCCGACCAACTTTACCTTTTTGCGGCCAAGCTCGACATGCCGCGTTGGGACGTGAACCCGTTCCTGCGCGCTAAGGCGGCGGCGAAGATTCAGTACGACACTTACGCAACTTCGCCCCAGGGTGTGCTCAACCGCGATTTGCAGTTCTATCAGCACGGTGAGGACCCGCGTTTTGCAACGCCCACCCCAAGCCAGATCGAGGCGACGACGCCCGAGGGCTTCCAGCGGGTCTGGGGCAAGGCGCTTCGTGAGGGACCAGTCGAAGTCCAGATCTTTGGCGACTTCGACAAGACGACGACTATTGCCGCGCTGGAGAAGACGTTCGGCGCGCTCAAGGCTCGACAGCCCGTCACTGCGCAAGTCGCGACAGCCAAGGTGACAGTGCCACAGCCCTCGGACAAGCCGATCGTTCTTGCGCACCACGGCGATGCGGACCAGGCCGCGGCGGTGATCTCGTGGCCAACCGGGGGTGGCTCGATGGGAATCCGCGAGTCACGGCAGCTCGAGATCCTGACGCAGATCTTCACCAATCGCCTGCTCGATGCCGTGCGGGAGAAGCTGGGCGTCTCCTACGCACCCTACGTGTTCGCGACCTGGCCGGTCGACGTGTCAGCCGGCGGTTCGATCACGGCTATGGCTCAGCTCGATCCCAAATCGGTCGGCATCTTCTTCCAGACCGCTGACGAGATCGCCGAGGACCTGATCAAGAACCCGCCCACCGCAGATGAACTCGAGCGGGTGACCGAACCGCTGCGCCAGCAGGTGACGCGCGCCGCCTCGAGCACGTCGTTCTTCATGAGCCAGCTCGAGGGTGCCACGGCCGACCCGTCGCGGATCGGCTCGGTGCGGACGGTGTTGAGCGACTACACGGTGACAACTCCGCAGGCGATGCAGCAGCTCGCAGCCCGCTATCTCGGCAAGAACAACTCCTGGCGCCTGGAGGTCATGCCCGAGGGCAAGCCTTCAGCGCCGGCAGTAGCGGCGCGCTAGGCCGAGCAGGGCGCAACCGATCGGCCAAAGCGGCTTTGCAAATGTTGCCGCCCGGCGCTATGGCGCGCCTCTTGTTTTGCGCCCGGCCAGGTTGGCTGAGCTTGAGGAGTGCGTGACGTGGCGAGCAACTGGACACCGGAAGGCTGGAAAGCGCAGGAAGCGCGCCACCTGCCGGTTTATGGCGACGAAACGAAGCTGGGCGAGGTCGAGGCCACGCTAGCGAAGTTTCCGCCGCTCGTCTTTGCCGGGGAGGCCCGCGCGCTGAAGGCCGACTTGGCCGAAGTGGCGGCCGGTCGTGGCTTTCTGCTCCAGGGCGGCGACTGCGCCGAGAGCTTCGCTGAATTCAGCGCCGACAACATCCGCGACAGCTTCCGCGTGCTGCTGCAGATGGCGGTTGTCCTGACTTTCGCCAGCAAACAGCCGGTAGTGAAGGTGGGCCGCATGGCCGGCCAGTTCGCCAAGCCACGCTCTGCGCCCACCGAGACGATCGGCGGGCAGGAGCTGCCCAGCTACCTTGGCGACATCATCAACGGCATCGAGTTCGATCCGGCTACGCGCCAGAACGATCCCGAACGGATGTTGCGCGCCTACGCCCAGTCGTCGGCGACGCTCAATCTGCTGCGCGCGTTCGCGCATGGCGGCTATGCCAACTTGCGCCAGGTGCACCAGTGGACGATGGACCACATCGGCCGCAGCCCCTGGGGCGAGAAGTTCGCGCAGATGGCCGACCGCATCGGCGAGGCGCTCGACTTCATGGCGGCCTGCGGCATCGACCCGATGACTGTCCCACAGCTGCAGGGCACCCAGTTCTACACCAGCCACGAGGCGCTGCTGCTGCCTTACGAGCAGGCGCTGACCCGGCGCGATTCGCTCACAGGCGACTGGTATGACTGCTCCGCCCACATGCTGTGGATCGGCGATCGTACGCGCTTCGATGGCTCTGCCCACGTGGAGTTCCTGCGCGGCGTCGGCAACCCGATCGGCATGAAATGCGGGCCGAGCCTGGAGCCCGACGCGCTGCTGCGCATGCTTGACACGCTCAACCCGGGTCGCGAACCCGGCCGTATGACGCTGATCAGCCGCTTCGGTCACGATAAGGTGGAAGGCGGGCTGCCCAAGCTGCTGCGTGCGGTCAAGCGCGAGGGGCATCCGGTGGTCTGGTCTTGCGACCCGATGCACGGCAACGTCATCAAGTCCGAGAGCGGCTTCAAGACTCGCCCGTTCGAGCGGATCCTGGCCGAAGTGCGCGGCTTCTTCGCGGTCCACCGCGCCGAGGGCACGCACGCGGGCGGCATCCACATCGAGATGACAGGCCAGGACGTGACCGAGTGCACCGGCGGCGCCATCGCCATCACCGACGAGGCGCTGGCCGACCGCTACCACACTCACTGCGACCCGCGGCTCAACGGCGCACAGTCGATCGAGCTGGCATTCGAGATGGCCGACCTGCTCAACCTGGAAGCGACCGAGCGGCACCGCGAAGCCGCCTGACCCGGCACCACATTTATTTTTCGAGGAGGGCGCGGGGAAAGGCATTCCCCGCGCCCTTTCTCGTGGGCTGCGGGGTTTAGTTGATGAAGTGCATGCGCGGCGAGGTGTTCGCCAGGGTGGGCACGCCGCGCAGGATCGACGGTATGAAAGAGCCGCCGCGAACATAGCAGGGTGCGGCCGTGTAGGAAAATGCCAGCGGCCGGCCGGGCGACCCGGGCTTGGCGACCCGGCCAGCCGACCCCGACAGGTGACTGCGGCGTCGAAGCCGCCTAGTCTGTCGGCTCCGCGTCGTCACCCCGGAGGCCTGCCATGCCCCGTTTCCTCGCCGTCTACACGATGCCGCCCGAGGCGGTGGTCGCCTTTCGCAAGCTGCCCGCGGCCGAGCAGGATGCGATCGATGCTCGGGGCCTGAAGCTGTGGGCCGAATGGGAAGAGCGCCACGCGTCCGCCATCCTCGACAGCGGCGGTATGGTCGGCAAGACCACTCGCGTCACAATCGAGGGTATCGCTCCCGCTACCAATCCGCTGTGCGGATACCTCATCGTCGAAGCGGAGACCGCCGACGCCGCGGCCGCGCTGTTCGTGGATCATCCGCATTTCGCGGTGTTCCCGGGCGATGGCGTGGACCTGATGCCGCTCGTCACCGACTGAAGAGAGGGCGGCGGTCCCTCCACCACTCGCTTCGCGAACAGTCCCGTCCCCAAAAGAGAGGACTCTGCAGGCCTTGAGCCAGAGTCTCCTCCCTCCGGGGAGGGGGCGGGCGCGTAGCGGCCCACGGAGGGGAGCCTTTGAGCCATCCCCTCCCGTACTTCTACCCCCTGGGCGGCTTGCCGCGGCCTCCACCTTGCCCCTGACCCTTGCGGTGCGGCTTGGCAGCGTGTCCACCATGGCCTCGCGATGCGCGGGCGTCGCGGCCGTTGCGTCGCGCGGCGTCGCGCGGGGCCTCGTTCGAGAGCTCGATACGCACGCCGTCGTCGTCCTCACCGGAGGCCGCGGCGGCGGTGCGCTGGAGCGCGGCGTTGAACTTGCCGGCGACCTGGCTGGGGATCTGGAAGTAGGTTTCCTCCGGACCGATGCGGATCGCGCCGATCTCACCGCGAGTGATGTGGCCGCGGCGGCACAGCAGCGGCAGGATCCAGCGCGGGTCGGCATTGTGCCGGCGGCCGAGGTTCATGCGGAACCACACGACGTCCTCGAAGCCGGGGCGATGATTGTCCGTCTGTGCCGCGCGTCGCGCGTCGGGCGTGTTCTCGATCAGGTCCTCGGGCTCGGGCAGGGCGGCGCGGTGGGCGTGGACGAGCATCGCCGCGATGTCCTCGGGCGAGCGCTCGGCCAGGAGGCGCGTGGCGAGTTCGCGGTCGGCCTCGTCGACTTCGACCGGCGCGAGCAGGGCGCCAAGCAACCGCTCGCGGTCCTGCGCCCGGATCGCCTCGGGGCTGGGTGCGGCGATCCACTCGGCCTGCACGCGCGCACGGCTGAGCATCTGCTCGACGCGGCGGCGGCGCGGGTAGGGGACGATCAGCACCGCGGTGCCCTTCTTGCCGGCACGCCCGGTGCGGCCCGAGCGGTGCTGCAGCGTCTCTGCATCGCGCGGAATCTCGACGTGGACGACGAGGCTGAGGCTCGGCAGGTCGATGCCGCGCGCGGCGACGTCGGTGGCGACGCAGACACGGGCGCGGCGGTCGCGCAGGGCCTGCAGCGCATGGTTGCGCTCGGACTGCGAATGCTCACCCGAGAGCGCGACGACCGCGAAGCCGCGCTCCTGCAGCGTCGCGTGGAGGTGGCGGACGTTGTCGCGCGTGGCGCAGAACAGGATCGCCGTCTCGGCCTCGTGGAAGCGCAGCAGGTTCACCACCGCGTTCTCGATCTCGGACGGGCTGACGGTCACTGCCTGGTAGGCGATGTCGCCATGGCCGCGCTGATCGCTGACGGTCGAGATGCGCAAGGCATTGCGCTGGTACTGGCGGGCGAGCGCCTCGATCGGGCGCGGCATCGTCGCCGAGAACAGCAAGGTGCGGCGGGTCTCCGGCGTGGCGTCGAGGATTTCCTCGAGGTCCTCGCGAAAGCCCATGTCGAGCATCTCGTCCGCTTCGTCGAGGACGACGGCGGCTAGGTCCGAGAGGTCGAGCGCGCCGCGTTCGAGATGGTCGCGCAGGCGCCCCGGCGTGCCGACGACGATGGAAGCGCCACCCTGGAGCACGCGGCGCTCCTGCGAGGGGTTCATGCCGCCCACGCAAGTGGCGATGCGCGCGCCGGCCTTGGCATACAGCCAGGCGAGCTCGCGGCTGACCTGCAGCGCCAGTTCGCGTGTGGGAGCGATGACCAGGGCGCGCGGGGCGCGGGCCGAGCCGAGCGGCCGGCTGTCGTCGAGCAGCTCGGTCGCCATGGCGAGGCCGAACGCTACCGTCTTGCCCGAGCCGGTCTGCGCCGAGACGACGAGGTCACGGCCATGGGCCTCGGGTTCCAGCACCGCGGACTGGACAGGGGTGAGATCGGTGTAGCCGCGCTCGGTCAGGGCATCGCCCAGAATGGGGGCAAGAATCGGGGGAAGGGCAGGAAGGGTCATCGTACTCGCTATTCGGTCGGGCTCGCGTATTGGCGATCCAAGTGGTGGCCCGAAGTGAGGGCGACCCGGCCGCAGCTGCGCGAATCGGTTCGGCCCGGCGGTGGGCCGGGCCGTACATGAGCGCCCCCATAGTCGCTGCGCGCGCGTTTGGCTTCATTTGTTTTCTGAAGCCCGACTTGCGGGCGTGGAAGATGGTCTGCGCCGGTGCCTCTTGACCGGGGCGGGCCGGCGCGGCACCCATCGGACATGACAAAAGCCCCTCGGTTCGCCGCCGCCGCGCTTACCGCGCTCGCCCTTGCCTCCTCCGCTTCCGCGCTCTTCGCGCAGAACAGCGCCCGTCAGACCGACACCATGCTCAACGAGCAGGTGAAGGCGTACGACTGGGTCCGCCCGCAGGCGGACTTCGTGCGCAAGGTGGTGATGATCCCGATGCGCGACGGCAAGAAGCTCTACACCGTGATCGTCTACCGCAAGGGGACGACCGACGGCCCGATCCTGCTGAGCCGCACGCCCTATGATGCGGACAAATCGACCAGCCGCAACCGCAGCCAGAAGATCGAGGAAGTGCTGCCGGTGATGGACGCCGAGTTCGTCAACGACGGCTATATCCGCGTTTATCAGGACGTGCGCGGCATCCACAATTCCGAAGGCGACTACGTGATGAACCGGCCGCTGCGCGGCCCGCTCAACAAGACCAAGGTCGATCACGCCACCGACACTTACGACACCATCGACTGGCTGGTGAAGAACGTGAAGGAAGGCAACGGCAAGGTCGGCATCATCGGTTCGTCGTACCTCGGCTTCACCTCGCTGATGGCGCTGGTCGATCCGCACCCGGCGTTGAAAGCCGCGGTGCCGCAGAGCCCGATGGTCGACGGCTGGATGGGCGACGACTGGTTCCACAACGGCGCCTTCCGCACTTTCGGCTTCGACTATGACCTGGGCCAGACGGTCAAGGAAGGCGGCGGTTCCGTGCCCAAGGGCAGCGGCGACGAGTACACCGCCTATCTCGAGGCCGGCTCGGCGATGGACTACGCCAAGACCTATGGCCTGCTCGACCTGCCGGTCGTGCGCAAGGTCCTGGAGCACCCCACCTACGACGCGTGGTGGCAGGGCCAGGCGGTCGACAAGCTGCTGGCAAGCCGCAAGCTGACGGTACCGACGATGCTGATCGTCGGGCAGTGGGACCAGGAGGACAGCTACGGCGCCCCGGCGGTCTACAAGGCGCTGGAGCCGCAGGACACCGCGAACGACATGGTCAGCCTGGTGATCGGTCCCTGGCGGCACAGTCAGGTGAACTACGAGGCGCGAGAACTCGGCCCGCTCAAGTGGGAGGGCGACACCGGCTTGCAGTTCCGCACCCGCTACCTCAAGCCCTTCCTCGACTGCCACCTCAAGAGCGCACCCCCGGCGTGCCAGACGCCGCCGGTGCTGACATATGCCACCGGCGAAAACCGCTGGGAGGTTTCGCAGCAGTGGCCCGCTGGCGATTACACGCCGCTGTACCTCGCGGCCAATTCGGGCCTCTCGTGGAGCAAGCCCGAGGCGGGAAGTGACAGCTATGTCTCCGACCCGGCCAAGCCGGTGCCGATGCTGCCGCGGCCGATCCACATGGAAGGCGACGAGTGGAAGACCTGGCTCGTCCACGACCAGCGCTTCGTCGACGGGAGGCCCGACGTGCTGAGCTACACCACCGGCGTGCTCGACAAGGCGGTGCACATCAAGGGCGCACCCAAGGTGGACTTGCGCGCCGCGACCAGCGGGCAGGACAGCGACTTCGTGGTCAAGCTGATCGACGTCTATCCCGACGAGAACACCGCCGATCCGACGATGGCGGGCTACCAGTTGGGCATCGGCATCGAGATCTTCCGTGGCCGCTACGTCCACGGCTTCGCCACCCCGGCAGCACTGGAGCCGGGCAAGACCTACGCCTTCCAGTGGTCGCTGCCCAACGTCGACCATGTGTTCCTGCCGGGGCACAAGATCATGGTGCAGGTGCAATCGAGCCTGTTTCCGCTCTACGATCGCAACCCGCAGTCATGGGTACCCTCGATCATGGCGGCCAAGCCGGGCGACTACGTGAAGGCGACCGAGACGGTCCACCGCGGCGGCGAAGCGGCGAGCGCGGTGTGGCTGCCGGTGGCGAAGGACTGACCGGATAGTGACAAGGGCGCGATCACTGCGCTGACGGCGCAGGCCGTCGGCCGGGTATCGCCGCCCGGTATGTGCCCGGCCCCCGCCCATCCTGAGCGCACGGAAGGATAAAGCGCTGTGCCTTTTACTTCGGCGGCATCCGCATCGCTTCGCCGAGGCGGACACGGGCTGTTGAAGTGGGTGTCGCGCGCCAGTTCGAGCACGTAGGAACCGGACTCCTCGGTCCTGCCGAGGCGGTGGGGAAGGGGACGGCCTGAACACGATCCAGGTTGGCCGTCTCGCGAGCGCAAGGGCTGCGAGCCTGCCGAAGGGCGACGCTCCCCCCACCGCAAGTATTGCCCGTGCGGGCGGTAGGATTTGACCCTGCCAGTGCCGTACCAAGAGCCGGCGGCATACCACTCAGCGACGCCAAGCATGTCACAAGTAAGGCCGAAACTCACAGATATCCTGCGGCTCGCAGGCAAACAGCCTTTTCGATCTCGGCGAGCCGAAAAATCCTGGCGAAATCGAGGCATGGGAAATCGGCTTCCATCCGGCAGGTGACGGTGCTTCGCGAACTCGCACGCCACAGAAATGTTCGTACTTTTGAAATTTGCCCTGCTACCGAGTTGTGGCAGGTCTAGACAGGTTGCCAGTCAAAGCGTGTGATCGAAGGGCTGCGAATTTAACTGCGCGTGAGGAAACACCATGAATCATATTCATGAAATCCAAATCACGAAAGTTATAAACAAATACGGCATCGCTATGGATGCTCGACGGTGGGATGTGTTCGATGAGATCTTCGTCTCGGACGCGACTATCGACGATATGGGCCGCCTATGGCCAAACTTGGCTGCCTTCAAATCCGACTTCGAACGCGATCATCAGCGCTTCGATGCTACGCAGCACGCTATGATGGGTCATTTGGTCGAAGTGGACGGGGCTAGGGCAGCCGCGTTCACGTATTGCTCGTGGAGATTGATCGGCCGGGGCATTGAAGGCGGTGACTTCCTCGAGGGCACAGCCTGGTATGACGATGCTCTCATCCTGACCGATGAAGGTTGGCGCATTCGGAAGCGGCGATGTCGGATTCTTTGGGCTTCAGGCAATCCGCTCGTCGTCGGAGCCTCTGAACCGATGGCATGGCATGGGCTGCGGCAGGAGGCTGCCGAAGGCAAGGTCGGCTACCTCCGAGCGATCGACGCGCGTTCCGCCAGTCGGGGCCTATGAGCCGCGGACGGTCGAGGCTGTCGGCTTGCGCTAGCGATCTTGCAGTCCGCCCTCAATTCTGCGGCCTCACATGACAGCCGCTGGTTTTGTCCGGACTAAAACTGACGCGATCTCAAGTCACACTCCTTAGTGGTCGTCGATTTTCCGCTTTAATGTCCGGACAAATGGTGGTACCGCAAATGGATGGCCATACCGTATAAACGGATGGCGGGAGACGCGCACGTGGTGGGAGCCTCTAAGGCTGACACCAGGAGGAATGTGGCTGAGGAATCTGTGCATCAAGCGCTGCGGCGCGCTGCCGCATCAGCGAGATTTTGAACAATTCGTGAGGATCTGAGGCAAGACCGTGACTGACGCGCACCTCCAAGAGTCAAATTCGAATGTCGAATCGCGAACGGTCATGGGATCATTGCTCGACCCCACTATTCAGACCCATCCAAATGAATTCTACAAATCCTTGCGTGCTCAAGAAATATTGCCTTTCGATGAAAAGCTGGGCGTGTATCTCGTGTCGCGCTATGCTGATCTCAACCGTGTCTTGCGT
>Ga0070667_100000475_pt1 | contig 41209 bp, 33 predicted proteins | sample KBSS33metaG_FD_64659 | JGI IMG/M metagenome (GOLD analysis project Ga0070667, IMG submission 64659) | Switchgrass rhizosphere microbial communities from Kellogg Biological Station, Michigan, USA - KBS S3-3 metaG | ecosystem: Host-associated > Plants > Roots > Rhizosphere > Soil ...
CCAGTCGCCGGCATCGAAGGCGGCGCGGGCCGCAGCCACGGCCGCGAGCGCATCGTCGTGGGTGGCCTCGTCAACCGTGGCGAATACCTTGCCGGTCGCGGGATTGATGATCTCGCGGATACCGCCGTCGGCGGCACGCCGCCAGTCCGATCCGATGAGTAGATCAGGTGCACCGTCCACGTTGCCTCCTCGACTACCGGTAATCACCCGGGCGGCAGGCCACCCGGCGGCGACCGTACTCGAAACCCTCGGTGCCCATGGTGTTTTCGGTCGCAACGGTCCTGCGATTCACTCGTGGCATCGGCGCTCGCTTCCGTCTCGCCGGGGCTGCTGTCGGCAACTAATATATCATTGGTTGATCAGTATCGCGCGGGATTGAGATCGGCATCTGAGCAATTCTTATGGTCTGCCGCGGTGCCTGCGAGCAACCTCATTTGGTCTTCCTCGACATCGACCCCGGCCGGCCGCGTTTGACGAGTTCGGCACCGGAATTCATATGCGCGACGCGTCCCATGCGGCGCTGCACATCGGCGATCTCTTTCACGGTCTGCTCGATGGTGCTGCGGTCGATGGGCGAGAGCTCGTCGAGATCGATGATGTCGTCAGGACGCTGACCCGCTTCTATTTGACGCAACTGATGTTCCAGCCGGAGCAGCTGGAGCGAGTCGAACGCTTCGATCAGTCGATTGGCGGAACGAGTGGTGAGCACCTCCGACCCCGCCGCGACGCGGAGCCGGTCGACAGTGTGCAGCTCCGGCGAACCGACGCTGAGCGAGGCCCACCTGGCGACGTTCACGATCGGCAGCAATCCGCGACCTTTGATGTCGAACTTCTCGTCGCGCCCGATGATCCGGTCCCGCACCGAGAGCAGGCGCGCACGGCGCGAGAGCGAATCCTGCAGCAGCAGTTCGACTGTCGCCGGATGTCGATTGAAGTCGCGGAAGACACGCGCCGGCTCCGGCAGTGCCGGGTCGCCAAAGATCGGCCGGGCGTCCACCAGCAGCGAGGCCATGATGGTGCCCTGGTTCTGCTGGGGATTGGTGAGCCAGCCTTGCGCTGCCTCCCGCCACTGCGAGTCGGTGCGCGAGAAGCCCGGGTGCGACGGGAATGCATGGTGATCGTCGACGCCGATGCCACAGAGCTGGAGCACTTCCCCCACGACGCTGAATGCGTCGCGGTAGCGCGGGATCTGGTCCTCGTACGAGTCCGCGAAGGTCACCGCGGCGTCGACGTCGGACGAGGGCACCGCTTCCCGCCGGCCGGTGCTGCCGAGCGAGAGCCAGGTGAAGGCATCGATCGAGAGATCGCTGAACTCCTCGTGGTCGAAGACCAAGAAGATCGCGCGCCGGGTGATCGAGGCGATCAGCGCCGAATGGACGGCGATCACCCGGTCGGCCGTCAGGCCGCGCGCCAGGATGTCGGCGAGCATCGCCGGAACCCGGCGCGCATACGTGACCAGCCCATCGATGCTGCGCGCCTGCCGGATCTGTGCGTTCAGGCTGACGCCGGCGGTGGTGGGCGCGAGCATGAAGTCACGCTCCCCCACCGCACCTTTCAGGCGGCCGTCGTCACCGGTGACAAGCAGGAACGAGACGCTGTAGTCGAGCAGCATGATCAGGGCATCAGCCGACGACATACTCGCCGGCGCAGTGATCGCGGGAAAGTCCATCACCGCACTCGCAGGTGACTCTCGCGGCAGGCCTTCCCCAATTATCTTGCGGCGCAAGGCTTCGTCGGTCACCAAGCCGAACTGGCCGGCACCCGCCTCGACCGCGGCGTATGGCAGGCCCAGCTCGGTCATGCGCGCTGCCAGCGCGGTCACCGACTCGTCGGCCCGCACGACGAGTGGGTCTCGGTAGACCAGGTCGGACAGCAGCGTGTACCGCGGCTGGGCGGCAGTGAGCCCACGCACGTGCGCGATTTCGTCAGCCAGGAAACGTGCGCCGCTGCGGGACGCAAACGCCGGAAGGACGATCTCGGACGGCAGGCTCGCAACGACCGCCTGAGTCTTCGCCTCGACCCGCGGGCCGACCGGCCGCCCCGCCAGCGCTGAGGTGAATCCGATCGGCGCGCCACGGGTGAACTTGTCGGCGGGGCCCTCCCCGATTCGTTCCGGGTCGAACCAGAGATTGATCTCTCCCGACATCACCAGTCCGATGCTCGTCGGCATCGTGGTGAAGGCATCCAGGATCAGGTCGCCCGGCTGGTACTCCTCGATGTGCGCCGCGGCGACTGCACCAGCGCGATCGGCCGGGCTCAGCGAATCGAACGGCGGGCATTGCGCCAGCAGTTCGGCCAATTCGGCCAGTTCGGTCTCGGTCTCAGGCGCCATGCGCAGTCCTCTCAGGAATCGCTCACGGTGGGCCGGGAGCCGGTCGTGACGACGAACGCGCCCCACACCGGGGTCGCTTCGACGAGGTGGCCGGGATCGATACCGATGAGACGACCGCCCGGGAAGCGGGTCTCCTCATGATGCAGCCGCGCATCGTAGGTGGTTGCCGGGTGGTCGGACGCACCGTGCGAGCCACTGTGCCCGTGCACCTGACTGAACGGGAGCGTCGTACCTTCCCACCCGGGCACCAGCTCGTCGGTGCGGCTGGCCCACAACGGACCCGCCATCGGATTCGGCGGGCCGAGCATGGCGCCGCCGCCGTACAACGTCGGGCACCCCGTGCGGGCCAGGCTGTTGATTCGGCGCGCGGCCTGCCGCGCGGTGTCGGGGGCGAGGAGGTGCTCGCGCCAGAACTGCTCGGTGACGCCGGCGTGCGTCACCAGGAAATCCTCTTCGTCGGTCTCGACGGCGACCGCGGTGTGCAGCTTGCCGTCGGCCCACCACTTCTTCAGGAGGCGCTGTTCCAGGTAGCCGATCCGGTCCTCCCACAGAAAGCTGTTCGGCCGCAGATACAGCGCCTCGTGATTGCCCACAAGCTGAATCCACTGCCCGGGATACGTATTCAGGTAGTAGTCGACCAGACGAACGACCCCCTCAGAGTCCGGGCCCCGGTGCACCAGATCACCCACCTGAATCACGACCAGATCATCGGGCAACACCCCGGTTTCGGAGACGCCGAGAGACCGCAGCTCGCGCCGCAGCTCCTCGACGTGCCCACCCACGTCACCGATCACGGCCACCCGGATCGTCATGAACCGAATTGTCCTCCCGCCTCGCCCCGCACCTGGCCGAGTCCGCAGAGGCGCGACCCAGACCCGGCCTGTACGGCGTGCGCTCAGTGGCTCATGTCCAATTCGCTCAGCGACTTGCCGCTGGTCTCCGGAGCCAGGATCTGCGACACGATCGCGCCGGCGAAGGCGATGATTCCCGCGAAGACCATGGTCCAGGTGAAACCGAGGTGCTTCATCGAGAGCGGGATCAGGAACAGACCCGCAGCAGCACCGAGGCGGCTGATCGCCGCCGCGAACCCGGTACCGATCGCCCGGACCTCGGTCGGGAAGACCTCCGCGGGATAGATTTGAGTGAACGCGGTGTACATCGCGTTGACGAACGAGTACGCCAGGAACAGCGCCAACATCAGCATCGACATCACACCGACCTGCTCCACCGGAAGCACGAAGCTGCCGAGGACGGCGATGGCGACCAGCAGACCGCCTGCGATCCACTGGGTCGGAACGGTCATCTTGCGCCGCCCCCAACGGTCGATCATGAACATCGTGAAGATCACACCGAACCAGGCGACAACTGAGAGAACCACTCCGCGCATCAGGCCCTTCATGCCGATATCGCCCAGCAGGCCGTCGGCGAAGGTCGCGATGGCGAAGTACGGTGTCACCGCGCAGGCCCAGAACACGGACATGAAGACCGTCGAGCGCCACACCGCCGGCGAGAACAGCATCTTGAAACTGCCCTTCGCGCCGCCCGCAGTGGCTTTCATCATGTCGGTCTGGTACGCGGTGTCCAGATACCCCACGACCAGTCCGTGCGCCTCTTCGGTCCTGCCCTTTGCCCACAACCACCGCGGCGACTCGGGCAACCCGAGCCGGCCGATCAGCAACGCGGCTGCGATGAACGTTGTACTGCCCAGCGTTACCCGCCAATCCACACCGGCCTGGTCCATGAAGTAGCCGATGACGAACGCGATCATGAAACCGCCGTACCAGGCGACCAGGGTCAGGGCCAACAGTTTGCCGCGGAGATGGGTCGGCGCGAACTCCGCCAGCATCGGCAAGCCGACCGCGTACTCGATGCCGACGGCCAGGCCCATCAACAGACGAACGGCGAAAAGCTGTTCTGGTCCGTCGACGAAGAACTGCAAAGCCGAAAAGGCCGTGAATAGCGCCAGATCCCAGAACAGAATCGGCTTACGGCCGAACTTATCGGCCAGCCACCCACCCAAAGGCGAGCCGATGAGAATGCCGAACATCGCCGAGGCGGCCTCCAGCCCGATCCAGACGGTGGTAAACCGGGGATCCAGTTCGATGGTGTGCGTGACCGGACCGATGCTGCCCAAGATGTAGCCATCAAGGAACATGCCGCCGACCAACACGACGATCATCCGCGTCATGAACCGGCGCTTACGCGCCAGCACGGCCGGGTCGTCGGAGAACGCCGTCTTGACGCCGTCGCTCAAAGACATGGCACGTGCTCTTCAGGTATCGGTGTACAGGACATCACTGCTCCTTTGATCGCGGGTTCCGAAATGGCGGACGTCGTTGGCCTGGATGGTGCTGCACAGCCTTTGGGTGGTGTGGTGTCCCGGCCTGCCAGGCCGCCTCTCCAGGCCCGGCGGGCCGGGACACCGCGCCGACTCCGCGGGTATTCGGCGCCCGACCGGTTTGCCGGGTGCCGAATGTCCGCATCAGTCGGCGAGCTTGTTGCGCAGCCAGTCATGGAAGTCGCCGAGATGGTGTTCGCTGGGCACCAGCACGCCACCGTCGCGATAGACGCGGGAGCTCATGGCGGGCTGGCACCGCTCACACGCGTCGAAGTCCTGCTGGTTGACCCGGTGGAACAGCTCCACCGACTTGCTCACGTCGCGCCCGGATTCGACCACGCCGGGCAGGTACAGCCAGTCGCATTCGACGATGGTGTGGTCCGGCGCCATCGGGAACATCCGATGGATGATGACGTGATCTGGCACCAGGTTGACGAACACCTGGGGACGTACCGTGATCGCGTAGTACCGCCGGTCCTGGTCTTCGGTGACCCCGGGGATGTGGTCGAAACCCTCTGAGCCATCGATGGTGAAGCCGGCGACATCGGCACCGAACTCCGCACCGTGGCCGACGTAGTACTGGGCGGCGTAGCCGTCGGCGAACTCCGGCAGCACCTCGGTGAGCTCGGGGTGGATGGTGGCGCAGTGGTAGCACTCCATGAAGTTCTCGATGATGAGCTTCCAGTTGGCCTTGACGTCGTAGACGATGCGGCGGCCGAGGCTGAGATTGGCCACGGTGTAGTGGTCGATCGACTCGACATCGCCGAGGCGATCGACGATCTCCTGCATGACGGTGTCTTCGAACGACGGCGGCTCGTCGGCCAGGCATACCCAGACATAACCGAGCCACTCCCGGACCGAAATCTTGCGCAGGCCGTACTCGACGCGGTCGATGTCGGGCATCTTGGTCAGGTTCGGCGCCGCGACGAGCTTGCCGTCGAGGTCGTAAGTCCATGCGTGATAAGGACATTGGAACGCGCGCTTGACCTCACCGCTGTCCTCGGTGCACAGCCGCGCGCCGCGATGCCGGCACAGGTTGAAGAACGCGTTGATATCGCCCTTGCGGGACCTGGTCACCAGAACGCTCTCGCGACCGACCTGGACGGTCTTGAACGCACCCGGCTTATCCAGATCCGCGGCGCGCACAACGCAGAACCACATGGTCTCGAAGATCTTCTCCTGCTCGAGGGCGAAGACTTCCGGATCGGTGTAGTAATGCCCTGCCAGAGTGGAAATGAGGCTTTCCGGCAGACTTGGCACGGTGGCGGTCATCGAGCTCCTTTGCGGTGTCTTGTTGTGAGTTCCATTGGGGTGCAACAACTTCAGTTCAGACCGCGGTCGGCATCGAGACCAGCTGGCGGCGCCACCGGGTGAAGAGCCGGGGCTGATCGATACCGAGGACCGCGACCAGGCGGCCATCGCGCCGATAGGTGGCGAGCAGGCAGCGATCCTCGCAGCTGCCCTCCTCGATGGTGATCTCGTCATCAGGGCGGGCGAGGCCGGCGAACTGGATGCGTGAGCCGTATTGATCGGACCAGAAATACGGCGGCTTGACCGTCGACTCCTGCCGGAGGCCACCGGCCAGGAGCGCGGCGACAGCCATGGCAGGACGCTCCAGCGCGCCGGTCCAGTGTTCGACCCGGTGGTGAGCACCGGTATCGGCGTCGAGCCAGCCCGCGCAGTCCCCGACGGCGACAACGTTCGGCAGGGCAGTCTGACCATGGGTGCCGCACAGCACACCGTTGCCGAGCTCCAGCCCGCTGCCCTGCAGCCAGTCGATGTTGGGCACGCCACCGATACCCACCACGACGACATCGGCCGGCAGATGGCGGCCGTCGGTGAGGTCGACGCCGGCCACCCTGCGCACGCCACTGGGAGTGCGCAGGGCACGCTCCTCGCCGACGAGTCCGGCAACGCCCACACCGCAGATCAACGTCGTGCCGTTGGCGGTGTGGGCACCGGCGACGACACCGCCGAGCCACCTGCCGAGCTGCATCTGCAACGGGGTCGGGGCGGCCTCGACGACGGTGACATCCAGGCCCAGCTTGCGGGCCGTCGAGGCGACTTCGGCGCCGACGAACCCGGCGCCGATGACAACCAGTCGAGCGCCCGGCATGAGTTCTGCGCGCAACGCAACGGCGTCATCGATCGTGCGGATGACGTGCACACCGGCCATGCCCTCGCAACCGGGCCAGCGGCGGGCGCGGGAACCGGTCGCGATCACCACGCCGTCGGCGTCGATGCGCGTCCCGTCCGCGAGTTCGATTGCGCCGGAGCGGCTGTCGAGCTTGGCCGCGGCGACGCCCAATCGCCAGTCGGCCTGCAGATCGTCGTCGCCGGATTCCAGGGCGAGGTCGCCCTCGGAGACATTGCCGCAGAGGAATTCCTTCGACAGCGGCGGGCGGTCGTAGGGCCGCTGCGCCTCGTCGCCGATGACAGTCAGCTGCCCGTCGAATCCCTGCGCCCGCAGTGCCCGCGCGGCGGACAGGCCCGCGAGCGACGCCCCCACGATCGCGACGTGCTTCATCACTGCCCCGCGCCCAGTCGAGCCCGGATGTCGGGCGGCAGGTTGGGTTTCTCGGTGCTCAGTTCGACGTGGATGACGCCGTCGGTGATGACCACGGCGTGCGTGCGGACCGGCAACTTGGCCGGCGGTGCGTCGACCGCTCCGGTGCGGAGGTTGAACCGCGAGGCATGCAGCGGGCACTCGACGTCGCACCCCTCCAGCCAGCCGTCGGCGAGCGACGCGTCCTGATGCGAACACGTGTCGTCGATGGCGAACACCTCGCCGTCCTCGGTGTGAAAGACCGCGATGGGCGGGTCCGTTTCCACCCGCCGGGCTTCGCCGGGCGGGAGTTCGGAGAGCGGACAGATTTCCAGCATCAGGGGTGCCCTCTCAAATAGTTTGACGCGACTGGCGCAACAGAATTCGTATTATGCAACAGTGTGGCGACAGTCACATGCCCGTGTCAAGGGGTGGACGGCACCGTTTACACAGCCGGAACAACTGCCTCGTTCCGCCTGAAAACCCAGGTCAATCGGATTTGCGCCGAGCCAGCGCGGCATTGCGCAGATGCGCCACCATGGGACCACCGACGACGCCATTCGCACCGCCGGCGCCGCGAGGACATCGACCCGAGGTTCGCCACCGGGCACAGGACTTCTCCAGCGGCGAATGGTTGATATATTAGATCGCAGTGATCTGATATGCAGCGCGAATGGGAAAATTCACCCAACAGGGCATGAACGACTAGTTCTGGTACCCCATCCGGCGGCTGACATCGTCCGCCGCCGAGACCACCACCGGCGCAATATCCCGCGTACGTTCCGCGGTGAGTCGATACGCCGGACCAGAGACACTCAGCGCTGCGATCACCACACCGCTGTGATCGCGAATCGGCGCGGCGACCGCGTTGAGCCCCGGCTCGAGTTCTTCCAACGACACCACATAACCGTCCCGCGTCACGCCCTTCAGCTGGGCTTCCAACTTCTCGGGCGACGTGATGGTGCGCTCGGTGAACTTCTGCAGCCCAGCTCCGGCCACCAAGTCCCGACGGGCATCCACGGCCATGAAGGCCAGCAGCACCTTGCCACTCGACGTCGCATGCAGCGGCGTGAGCTCACCCACCCAGTTGTGCGTACCGACGGCGGAGGGCCCGCGGGCCTGGTCGACGTTCACCGCATACTCCGATCGCAGCACCGCGATGTTCACGGTTTCACCGACCTCGAGGGCCAGCCGTTCGCAGATCTCCCGACCCTGCCGCGTGACGTCGAGGCGGCCCGACACGGCGTTGGCCAGCCGCAGGATGCCGAATCCGAGTCGATACTTGCCGCGCTCGAAGGCCTGCTCGACGAGTTCGCGATCCTCCAGCGCCGCGAGCAGTCGCGAGACGGTCGATTTGTGCACCCCGATGTCCGACGCCAGCTCGGTGACGCCGGCTTCGCCCCGGCGCGCGAGGAGCTCCAAGACGGACAAGGCGCGGTCGACGGATTGCACGCCGCCATTGCCGGAATCAACGCCGTTGTTGCTCATTACGCAACAATAACCACATTGTGAAGTGTGTGGTCGCGTTCGTCGGCCGCGTCAGACGATTGCGCGGATCGCCTTCTCGAAACCCGTGACGTGGTCGAGCGCTATCCGCGCAGCGGCGTCGCCATCGCCACCGGCGATCGTCCGCAACAGCTCGGCGTGCTCGCCCACGTGACGGGCCACGGTCGGCATCCGGTCGAGGAACAGGCAGAAGATCCGGGTTGCGAGATTGTCGTAGCGGACCAGGACGTCCTCGAGATGGGGGTTTCCGGCAGCCCGATAGATCGCGCGGTGCGCGCGCAGGTCCCACCGCATCAGTTCGTCGCGATGGATGCTTTCGACATCGAGCGCTTCGGTGCGGTCGGCAAGCTGCAGCAGGCCCGCGCGCACTTCGGCAGAGGCGTTCTCGGCGGCTGAGCGCGCCGCGACGGGCTCGAGATTGACCCGAATCTGCGAGATGTGCCCGAGGTCGGCGACGTCGACGCCCGTAGCAAAAGTGCCCCGACGAGGAAACGAGACCACCAGCCGGTCGGCTTCCAAGCGCTTGAGGGCCTCGCGGACGGGCGTCCGGCCCAGCTCGAGCTCCGCGGCGAGATCGTTTTCCACGATGGCTTCGTTGGGGCGGATGTCGAGCATGATGAGCTTGTCGCGGATCACCAGGTACGCCCGGTCGGCAAACGACATCTCCTCGGAGACAACGTCATCGAGCTGTTCCACACCCGCAACACTCATGCCCGCCCCGCCTTCCCGACATCACCGACCACACCAATCGGCAACTGACGTGATCCGGTCAGGCCAATGATATATCAGGACCGGTGGTTTCCCGGCCCGCCAGGCGGCGGTCGGTCGGCAACACCCGGGCGCAGACGTCACAGCAACGCGCGAATCGCGGTCTCGAAGCCGCAGACATGTGCCAACGTCAGGGCCGAGGCCGTCGCCTCGTCGCCCACGACGATGGCGTCCAACAGCGCGATGTGCTCGCGGACATGGCCGGCCACACCCGGCAGCCGGTCCAGGAACATGCACCAGATCCGGGTGGCATGCGCGTCGAGGCTGACGAGGATCTGTTCCAGATGCGGATTGCCCGAGGCCCGGTAGATCTCGCGGTGCACATGAACGTCGTGCCGGAGAACCTCGCGGGGATCGTCGGTGTCCTCGATGCCGGCGATCGCCTGCGCGAGTGCCGTCAGCCGGGCACGGGTATCCGGCGTCGCGACGCGGGCGGCGCGGACGGCCGCCGTCGGTTCCAGCAGCTTGCGAATCTCCGAGATGTCCGCCAGGTCCGTCATGTCGACCGCCGCCGCGAACGTGCCGCGGCGCGGGTAGGCGACGACAAGGCGGTCGCGCTCGAGGCGCTTGAGCGCCTCCCGTACTGGAGTGCGACCAAAGCCGAGCTCGGCCGCGAGCCGGTCGTCGTTGATGGGCTCCCCCGGCCGGATGTCCAGCATCACCAGTCGTTCGCGCACGATGTCGTAGGCCCGGTCGGCATTGGTCTCGGTAACAGCCGACGAGCTGTCGGGATCGCCGAACGACAACTCCGTCAGGGTCATCGTCACTCCTCCAAAAATGTCTCGGCCCAGCTATTGACGTGGCCACGAGCCGATCCCTAATCTAACCTACATCTGATATATTAGTCCACTACACACTGCAATGTCAGAAAGGTCCAGATGACCCTCGACACCGCACCGACGGCCACCAACCCCACCCTGAGCGCGAGCCTCGCCGACTTGGATCCCGAAGTGCACCAGGCCATCGCAGCCGAGTTGCACCGTCAACAGAGCACGCTGGAGATGATCGCCAGCGAGAACTTCGCACCGGTCGCGGTGATGCAGGCACAGGGCTCGGTGATGACCAACAAATACGCCGAGGGCTACCCCGGCCGCCGGTACTACGGCGGCTGCGAATACGTCGACGTCACCGAACAACTCGCCATCGACCGGGTCAAGACCCTGTTCGGCGCCGAATACGCCAACGTGCAACCACATTCGGGTGCGCAGGCCAATGCCGCGGCCATGGCGGCGCTGCTCTCCCCCGGCGACACCATCCTCGGTCTCGACCTGGCGCACGGCGGCCATCTCACGCACGGGATGAAACTCAACTTCTCCGGCAAGCTCTACGACGTCGCGGCGTACCACGTCGGGGAAAGCGACCACCGGGTCGACATGGCCGAAGTCGAGCGTATCGCCCGGGAGCGTCGGCCGAAGCTGATCCTGGCCGGCTGGTCCGCCTATCCCCGGCAGCTCGATTTCGCCGAATTCCGGCGCATCGCAGACGAAGTCGGCGCGTACTTGATGGTCGACATGGCCCATTTCGCGGGTCTGGTCGCCGCCGGTCTGCACCCCTCCCCGGTGCCGCACGCCCACGTCGTCACCTCGACCACGCACAAGACACTGGGCGGCCCGCGCGGCGGCATCATCCTGACGGGCGACCAGGCCTTGGCCAAGAAATTCAACTCGTCGGTGTTCCCCGGCCAGCAGGGCGGGCCGCTCGAGCACGTCATCGCCGCGAAGGCGGTGTCGTTCAAGCTCGCCGCCACGCCGGAATTCCGCGAGCGGCAGCAGCGCACTCTGGACGGCGCGGCGATCCTGGCCGGCCGTCTGCTGCAAGAGGATTCACGTGCGGCGGGCATCAATGTAGTGTCCGGCGGGACCGACGTCCACCTGGTGCTAGTCGACCTACGGGAGTCCGAACTGGACGGCAAGCAGGCCGAGGATCGGCTGCACCGCGTGGGAATCACAGTCAACCGCAACGCCGTTCCGTTCGACCCGCGACCGCCGATGGTCAGTTCGGGCGTGCGAATCGGTACCGCCGCGCTGGCGACCCGCGGCTTCGATCTGGACAGCTTCCACGAAGTCGCCGACGTCATCAGCCATGCGCTGCGACCCGACGCCGACGACGCCGCCCTGGACGCGCTGCGCGCCCGGGTGGACGTGCTGGCCGACCGCTTTCCGCTCTACCCCAACCTCACGGAGGCCGCGCTGTGACCGCACCGACCAGCCCGCCTGGCGCACATCTGCCCGACCACCCCGAATTTCTCTGGCGCACACCGGAACCCAAGAAGGCGTACGACGTCGTCATCGTCGGCGGCGGCGGGCACGGCCTCGCCACCGCGCACTACCTCGCCAAGAACCACGGCATCACCAATGTCGCGGTGCTGGAACGCGGCTGGCTGGCCGGCGGCAACATGGCCCGCAACACCACCCTCATCCGGTCCAACTATCTGTGGGACGAGAGCGCCCGCATCTACGAGCATGCCCTGAAGCTCTGGGAGGGGCTGGAAGAGGATTTGGATTACCCGATCTTGTTCAGCCAGCGTGGGGTGCTCAACCTGGCGCACAGCCTGCAGGATGTCCGCGACAGCGTGCGACGCGTCGAGGCCAACAAGCTCAACGGCATCGACGCCGAGTGGGTCGAACCCAAAGAGGTCAAGGACCTCTGCCCAATCGTCAACATCTCCAGTGACATTCGCTATCCCGTGCTGGGCGCCACCTATCAGCCACGCGCCGGCATCGCCAAGCACGACTACGTCGCCTGGGGCTTTGCCCGCCGGGCCGACGAAGCCGGTATCGACATCATCCAGAACTGCGAGGTCACCGGATTCGTGACGGAAGGCGACCGCGTCACCGGCGTGCGCACCACGCGCGGCGACATCGCCGCCGGACAGGTGGCGCTGTGCGCGGCAGGACACACGTCGACGCTGACCGACATGCTGGGCATCCGCACACCGTTGCAGAGCCATCCGCTGCAGGCGCTGGTGTCCGAGCTGCTGGAGCCCGTGCACCCGACCATCGTGATGTCGAATGCCGTGCACGTGTACGTATCTCAGGCCCACAAGGGTGAACTCGTGATGGGTGCCGGCGTCGACTCCTACAACGGCTACGGCCAGCGCGGCGCGTTCCACATCATCGAACGCCAGATGGCGGCGGCGGTGGAGTTGTTCCCGGTCTTCGCCCGGGCGCACCTGTTGCGTACCTGGGCAGGCATCGTCGACGTCTGCCCAGATGCGTCACCGATCGTCGGCCGCGTCGGCTACGACAACCTGTACCTCAACGCCGGTTGGGGCACCGGCGGATTCAAGGTGACGCCGGGTATCGGCTGGTGTCTGGCCGACACCATCGCCACCGGCCGTGAACACGAGTACGTCGCCCCATTCAGCCTCGACCGGTTCGTCACCGGAGCCCTGGTCGACGAACACGGCGCCGCCGGCGTGGCGCACTAGAACCCAGGAGCCCCAATGCAACTCATCGACTGCCCATGGTGCGGGCCACGTGAGGAAACCGAATTCCACTACGGCGGCCAGGCGCATGTCGCCTACCCCGAGGACCCGCAGTCACTGACCGACGAGCAGTGGGCGCACTACGTGTTCTTCCGCGCCAACCCCAAAGGGCTGTTCGCCGAACGCTGGACCCACAGTGCCGGCTGCCGCCGCTGGTTCAACGCCATCCGCGACACCGCAACGTACCGATTCGACCGCGTGTACCGACTCGACGAGCAGAGGCCGACAATCTCATGAGCACTTCGCTGCGCACCGAAACCGGTGGCCGTATCAACCGGGATACGGTGCACACCTTCACTTTCAACGATCGGGAGTACACCGGACACGCCGGCGACACGCTGGCGTCCGCATTGCTGGCGAACGGCGTGCATCACGTCACCTCGAGCATCAAGATGGGCCGGCCCCGCGGCTTCACCTCGGCGTGGGCCGAGGACACCGGCGGTCTGGTCCAGATCGAGAACCCCTTCCCCGAGCCCATGCTCCTCGCGACCACCGTCGACCTGTACGACGGCCTCGTCGCGCGAGGCATCCCAGGGCAGGGCCGACTGGCCGACGTCGCGGACCCCGCGCGCTACGACTCGACCCATGTGCACGCCGACCTCCTGGTCGCCGGAGCCGGCCCGGCCGGTCTGGCAGCCGCGCTGACGGCCGCCCGCGCCGGCGCCCGCGTCGTGCTGATCGATGAACAGAGCGAGGCCGGTGGTGCCCTGCTGGGCAGTGCCGACACCATCTCCGGCCGCCCGGCATTGGAGTGGGTCGCCGACGCGATCGCCGAATTGGCCACCTATCCCGATGTGCTGCACCTGCAGCGCACCACGGCGTTCGGACACTACGACGACGGCTTTGTTCTTGCGCTGCAACGTCGTACCGATCACCTCGGCGCCGCTGCTCCTACCGAGGTAAGCCGCCAGCGGGTCTGGCGGATCCGGGCCCGGCACGTCATCGTCGCCGCCGGTGCGCACGAGCGGCCGGTGGTGTTCACCGACAATGACCGGCCCGGCATCATGCTGGCAGGTGGTGCCCGCACTTTCCTGCACCGGTACGGCGTCAAGGTCGGCACGCAGGCCGTGGTGTTCACCACCAACGACAGCGCCTACCAGGCCGCGCTCGACCTGCACGACGCCGGCGTGGCGATCACGGCGATCGTCGACGCCCGGGACACGGTCGCCACGGACCTGCGCGAAGCGTGCGCGACCCGCGCCATCGAATTGCGGACGGGATCGGTCGTCAGCGGCACCCGCGGTGAGAACCGGGTCAGCGCCGCCGTCGTCACCGGCGCGGACGGCACATCCGAAGAGCTGGCATGCGACGTGCTGCTGATCAGCGGCGGCTGGAATCCCGCGGTCCACCTCTTCAGTCAGGTGCGCGGGCCCCTTCGGTACGACGCCGCCCTCGGCGCGTTCGTTCCGGGTGCCGAACTCGACGAAGTGAGTGTCGCCGGCTCGGCCGCGGGCACCTTCAACCTGCCTGGTTGCCTGCGCGACGGTCGCACCGCCGCGGCCCGCGCCCTTTCGGGCCTCGGCTTCACCGCGGCGGCCGAACCGATTGCCGGAGAAGCGGATTCGATTCGGGCCATGGGTGCGCCCCTGGTGCTGTGGCGGGTTCCCGATGCCGACGGAATCACGCAGTTCGTCGACGTCCAGCGTGATGCGACCGTGGCGGACCTGGTCCGGGCGGTCGGCGCCGGGATGCGGTCGATGGAGCACATCAAGCGCTACACCACCATCGGCACCGCGCACGATCAGGGCAAGACCTCGGGCGTCGTCGCCTCGGGCATCACCGCCGAACTGCTCGGTGTCCCCGTGGCAGATCTCGGTGTCACCACCTTCCGGCCGCCCTACACCCCGGTCGCGTTCGCCGCACTGGCCGGCCGCAGTCGGGGCCGGATGTTCGACCCGGAACGCGTTACCGCAGTGCATGATTGGCACGTCGCCCGCGGCGCCGTCTTCGAGGATGTCGGCCAGTGGAAGCGTCCGCGCTACTACCCGCTGCCCGGGGAAGACATGGACACTGCGGTCCTGCGCGAGTGTGCCGCCGCCCGAACAGGTGTCGGCATCCTGGACGGCTCGACGCTCGGCAAGATCGACGTCCAGGGTCCCGATGCCGGCGCATTCCTCGACATGCTCTACACGAACCTGATGAGCACGCTCAAGGTCGGCATGCTGCGGTACGGCGTCATGTGCGGCGTCGACGGCATGGTGATCGACGACGGCACCGTCATGCGGCTGGCCGACGACCGCTTCCAGGTGTTCACGACCACCGGCGGCGCCGCCCGCATCCTGGAGTGGATGGAGGAGTGGCTGCAGACCGAATGGCCCCACCTGCGCGTGCGCCTCACCTCGGTCACCGAGCAGTGGCACACGTTCCCGGTCGTCGGCCCGCGCTCGCGGGACATCATCGGCACGGTGTTCCCAGGGGTCGACGTCAGCAATGACGCGTTCCCGTTCATGGCCTGGCGCGACACCCAGCTCGACGGAGTCCACGTCCGGATCGGCCGGGTCAGTTTCTCGGGCGAGCTCGCCTACGAGGTCAACGTCACGGGTTGGTACGCAACGGCGGTGTGGGAGAGGCTGATCGACGCCGGCGAACCCTTCGGCATCACGCCCTACGGCACCGAGACCATGCACGTGCTACGGGCCGAGAAGGGTTATCCGATCATCGGACAGGACACCGACGGCACCGTCACGCCGCAGGACCTCGGGATGAACTGGGTGGTGTCGAAGAAGAAGCTCGACTTCGTCGGGAAGCGCTCGTTCACGCGCGCCGAAAACCTCAATCCCCTGCGGAAGCAGTTCGTCGGACTCCTCCCGGTCGACGCGCGGACCGTGCTGCCCGAAGGCGCCCAGATCATCGAGACACCCGCCGACGGCACGTTGCCGCCGCCACCGGTTCCCATGCTCGGGCATGTCACGTCGAGCTACCGCAGCGCCGAACTGGGCCGCCCGTTCGCGCTGGCATTGGTCAAGGGCGGCCACGCCCGCATCGGAGACACTCTCACCGTTCCCGTGGACGGTGCCCTGGTGGCCGTCGAGGTCACCGGTTCCGTCCTCGTCGATCCCGAAGGAGCACGCCGCGATGGCTGAAACCCTCACTCGCCGTAGCCCATTACAGGAAAGGTCGGCTCGGTTCGCCGCGACTTCGCTGGCGGCGAGCCTCACCGAGGAGCCGTTCGTCACGATGGTCGATCTGTGGGTCGACCCGGCGGGAGCCGGCGGCGCCGAAGCCGCCCGGCTGCTCGGCCTGGCCGCATTGCCGACGACACCGGGCTCCTGCGTCACCGGTCCCGATTCGACAGTGGTCTGGTTCGGTCCGCAGGAGTGGCTCGTGACGTCCACACAGCGCGGCGGTGAAGCGCTCGAGACGCAGCTGCACGAGGCGGTGGCTGCGGCCGGCGGCGCTGCCGTCGACGTCTCCGCGCAGCGCACCACCGTACGACTGCGCGGGGCGCATGCCCGCGACGTACTCGCCAAAGGCTGTTCACTGGACCTGCACCCGCGCGTGTTCGGCCGGGGCGCCGCGGCTCAGACGATGCTCGCGTTGGCTGCGGTGGTGCTGATTCCGTTGGACGACAAGGGAACCGACTACCGGATCATCGTCCGCTCATCATTCGCCGGCTACCTGGCCGACTGGTTGCTCGATGCCGCGGAGGAGTACGGCGCCCACTGAATCCACCGCTGCTGTCGCCGGTGCCCCTGTCACATGAGTTACAGGGGCACCTGGATCAGTTGGTCGACATGGTTCCGGAACGTGGTATCGCCCGTGATACTGCGTTCCGGAACCATGTTGGGTCAGGGCCACAGGGGCTCGGCCCGTTCACTGTGCGTCAGCGCAGATTCTCGTCGAGTAGCCGTGTGCTCTCGTGCATAGTGAACTCCCCTGACCCGTTGACTGTGCGCCACAGCAGGCTTTCTGCGAGTAACCATCGGCCACAACGCACGGTCAACCAGCCGGTACCCGCCTTGGTCCTTCAGTGTGCGCCACGACAGACTTTCTACGAGTAACCGTCTGCTCCTACGCACGGTGAATTCCCGCCCCATGATCGTGCGCCGCAGCAGACGTTGTGCCTGTCAATCCGAGGAGTATTTGCCCCCGTACCAACGACGTGATTTCACAACAGTGCGGCGGCAACTAATCAGAGTTGCCGCCGCACAATGCTGTTGAGACTCAGTGGCCGGGCTGGATGGGCCACTTCCTTCGTCAGTGGCCGCGGGCGATCCATTCCGCCAGGTGCGGCGCCTCGGCGCCCACCGTGGTGTGATCGCCGTGGCCGGTGTGCACCCGGGTCTCTTCCGGCAGCGTCAGGATCGAATCCCGAATGGAGTCGATGATCGTCGGGAAGTCGCTGTAGGACCGGCCCGTAGCGCCGGGGCCGCCGTTGAAGAGGGTGTCTCCGGAGAACAGCGCACCGGCCTCCGGTAGGTACAGGCATACCGACCCCGGCGAGTGCCCGGGCGTGTGAACGACCTCGATCTCGGTACCCGCGACACCGATCCGCTGGCCGGCGTCGAGATTCCAGTACTTTTCGTCGGGATGGCTTGCCTTCCAGAGCATGTCGTCACCCGGATGCAGCAGGATCGGCGCATGCAACTCGTACGCCAGTTCAGGGGCCACCGTCACGTGGTCGTTGTGCCCGTGGGTCACGACGACCGCCACCACGTTGCGGCCGGCGACGGCCTCGACGATCTGGGGCGCGGTGTGGGCGGCGTCGATGATGACCACCTCGGAGTCATCGCCGATCACCCACACGTTGTTGTCGACGTCCCACGTGCCGCCGTCGAGGCTGAAGGTCCCGGAGGTGACGACGCGGTCGATGCGGAGCTGTCCGCTCACAGCACCACCACCGAACGCAGCACGTTGCCCGCGTGCATGGTGTGGAACGCGTCCTCCACCTCATCGAGCTTGATGCGTTCGGAGACGAAGCGCTCCAACGGGATTCGGCCCTGCTGGTAGAGATCGACCAGCATCGGGAAGTCCCGCTCGGGGAGGCAGTCGCCGTACCAGGAAGACTTCAGCGAGCCACCGCGGGAGAAGAAGTCGACCAGAGGCATCTCCAGCGTCATGTCCGGGGTCGGCACGCCGACCAGGACGACGGCGCCGGCGAGGTCGCGGGCGTAGAACGCCTGCTTCCAGGTTTCCGGGCGCCCGACGGCGTCGATCACGACGTCGGCACCGAACCCGCCGGTGAGCTCCTGCACCGCCTCGACGGTGTCGGTTTCGGCGGCGTTGACAGTGTGGGTGGCGCCGAGTTCCTTGGCCCACTCCAGCTTTCGCGGATCCCGGTCGACCGCGATGATCTTACCGGCGCCCGCGAGCCGCGAACCCATGATGGCAGCGTCGCCGACGCCACCGCAGCCGATCACGGCCACCGAGTCGCCACGGGACACATTGCCGGTGTTGACCGCCGCGCCGAGCCCGGCCATCACGCCGCAGCCCAGCAGGCCGACCACCGCCGGATCCGCGGTGGCGTCGACCTTGGTGCACTGCCCCGCGTGGACCAGCGTCTTGTCGGCGAACGCGCCGATGCCCAGCGCCGGGGTCAGCTCGGTGCCGTCCTCCAGCGTCATCTTCTGGGTCGCGTTGAACGTGTCGAAGCAGTACTGCGGACGCCCGCGCTTGCACGCCCGGCACTGTCCACAGACCGCGCGCCAGTTGAGGATGACGAAGTCGCCGACCGCCACCGATTCGACACCGGGCCCGACCTCTTCGACGATGCCGGCGGCCTCATGGCCGAGCAGGAAGGGGTATTCGTCGTTGATGCCGCCCTCGCGATAGGTCAGGTCGGTGTGGCAGACGCCGCACGCCTGGATGTTCACCACCACCTCGCCAGGGCCGGGGTCCGGAATCACGATGGTCGTGACTTCGACCGGGGCGCCCTTGGCGCGGGCGATGACACCTCGAACTTGTTGCGGCATAGAGATACTCCTTGTTTGTCAGGGGACGTGGGTGATCAGAGAACGAGGCAGAGCCGGAACGCGTCGTAGATCGCGGCGTGGATGTTGCGACTCGCGACGGCGTCACCGATCCGGAACAGCTGGTAGCCGCCCTCGGCGTTGCGCACGACGGTCTGCGGCTGCAGGTTGAGCAGCGCCTGCTGGTCGACTTCGCCGAGATTGGTGGAACCAGGGACCAACCCGAAGTACAGCTCGTCGGACGGCAGGGTGCCGTGTTCGACGACGACGTGGTCGACCATGCGCTGCCGAGTGGCGTGCGCATATTCGTTGTAGAGGTCCACTTCGAGCCGGCCGTCCTTGCGGCGGACGCCGGTCAGTCGCTCGTTGAGGGTGACGCGCACGTCGTGCTCGGCGAATACCTTGAAGTAGCCCGGGTAGTTCACGCCGCCGACGTCGGGCGCCAGAGTCCTTTCGGGAGTGACGAATTCGACGGCAACGCCACTGCGGGCCAGCACCTCGGCGGCATCCAGTCCGGGGTGGCCGCCGTTGTCGTCGTAGAGCATGACCTCTCCGCGCGGATGCACCGCACCGCACAACACATCCCAGCCATCGGTGACCAGATTGGCTCCCTCGGTGAGGAATTCGGTGTTCGGCACACCACCGGTGGCGACCACGACGATATCGGGATTCTCTGCCAGGACCTCGTCGACATCGACGTAGCGGTTGGTGCGGATGTCGACGTCGAGCAGCTTGCACTCGTCCAGCCGCCACTCGATGATGCTGATGAGATCGCGCCGGCGCGGCGACGATGCCGCGATCCGGACCTGACCGCCGGCCACGTCGGCAGCCTCGAAGACGACGACGCGGTGGCCGCGCTCGCCGAGCACCCGGGCGGCCTCCAGTCCTGCCGGACCCGCTCCGATCACCACCGCTGTGCGCGCGGGCCCGGTCGCCTTGTCGACGCGGTGCGGCAGCCGGTCCTCGCGGCCGGTGGACGGATTGTGCACGCACTTGGCGTCGCGGTTCTGGTAAATCTCGTCGAGGCAGTAGGTCGCTCCGACGCACGGGCGAATCCGGTCCTCCTCGCCCGCTTGGATTTTCGCGACGATGTGCGGGTCGGCGATATGCGCGCGCGTCATCCCGACAAGATCGAGCAGGCCGTCGCGGATCGCGTGCCGGGCGGTGGCCACATCGTTGATCCGGCTGGCATGCATGACCGGGATACCGAGATCCTTCTTGACCTGACCGGCGAACGACAGGTGTGGCGCGACCGGGGTACCCATCGGCGGGATCACGCGCGACAGCGCCTCGTCACTGGCCATGTAGCCCTTGATCACGCTGATGAAGTCGATACCTTCGGGCACCAGGCGTTTGGCGATCTCAATGCCGTCCTCGTAGCGCAGTCCGCCCGGCAGATCCTCATCGAGTGACATCCGGATGCCGACCGCGAAGTCAGGCCCAGCGGCTTCGCGTACCGCGCGAATCACCCTCAGCGGGAAGCGAAGTCGATCCTCCATGCTTCCCATGCCGTATTCGTCGTCGCGGTGGTTGGTCAGCGGCGACCAGAACGCGTCGAGCAGGTGGGTATAGGCCTCGAGTTCGATGCCGTCCAAGCCGGCCGCGCGGCACCGTGCGGTGGCGTCGGCGTATGCCTTGACGATGCGGTCCATGTCCCACTCTTCGGCCACCTTGGGGAACGACCGGTGGGCGGGTTCCCGGATGGCGGACGGGTACACCACGGGCAGCCAGTCGCCGTCGTAATTGCTCGTGCGCCGGCCCAAGTGGGTGATCTGGCACATGACGGCAGCGCCGTGTTCATGGACGCCGTAGGCCAGCTCACTGAGCCAGGGCACGATCTCGTCCTTGTAGACGTGCAGATTGCCGAACGCGGAGGGGCTGTCGGGCGCGACCACCGCCGAGCCACCCATCATGGTCAGCGAGAGGCCGCCCTTGGCCTTCTCCTCGTGATAGAGCCGGTAGCGGCGCTTGGGCATGCCATCTTCGGTGTAGGACGGCTCGTGCGATGTGCTCACCACGCGATTGCGCAGGGTCATGTTCTTCAGCCGGAAGGGCTGCAAGAGCGGATCGATGAGCTGATGCGCCATGGGCGAGTCCATTTCTTTCCGATGGTTCGGACGTGGTTCACACGACGTCTACGACCCCACAAGTACCGCTTGACCAGGTACAAATGCTGATCTACCGTATGTGACGTAACTAATATATCACTCGTCTATCAGCCCGTCTATGGACATCGAAAGGGGAAGTTCCGATGACCATCAGCGTGTTCGACCTGTTCTCCGTCGGCATCGGTCCGTCGAGTTCGCACACCGTCGGACCGATGCGGGCCGCCGCCCGATTCGTCGACGATCTGCACACCATCGGCGCCTTCGGCGGCGCCACCGGGGTTGCCGCCGTCCGCGTCGACCTCTACGGCTCGTTGGCCGCGACCGGCGCCGGCCACGGCACCATGACGGCGATCCTGCTCGGCCTCGAAGGCAACCGCCCCGAGGAGATCCGCACCGATGTCATGGAACGGCGCGTCGAAGAGATGCGGGCCAGCGGCCACATCATGCTCGGCGGGTTGCGGGCAATCGCGCTCACCGAGGCCGACATGATCCTGCGCCCGTTGACCGTGCTGCCATTCCACCCCAACGGCATGACGCTGACCGCAGTCGATGCGCACGGGGCCGAGTTGCACCTGCAGACCTACTTCTCCATCGGCGGCGGGTTCGTCGTCACCGAGGCCGAAAGCCTGGAGCCCGCACGGGCCGCCGCCACGACTCAGTCGCTGTCGTTCGACTCCGCCAAGGAGATGCTGGAACTCTGCCGCCAACGTGATTGCCGCGTCAGCGATCTCATGCTGGCCATCGAATGCGAAACCCGAACCGCCGATGAGGTCCGGGCACGGCTACTGCATATCCGCGACGTCATGGTCGAGTGCGAAGTGCGCGGCATCGCGCGCGACGGCTACCTCCCCGGGCCCATGAGAGTGCGCCGCCGCGCCAGAGACTGGTTCGAGCGCCTCAATGCCGAGGACTGGAACAAGCAGCCCGAGTTCGCAGAGGACTGGGTCAACCTCGTCGCGCTGGCGGTCAACGAGGAGAACGCGTCCGGCGGCCGGGTCGTCACCGCGCCCACCAACGGCGCCGCCGGTATCGTGCCCGCGGTGATGCACTACGCCGTGCACTACACCCGGGCGGGCCAACAGGATCCCGATGGCACCGCAGTGCGATTTCTCTTGACCGCGGGTGCCATCGGTTCGCTGTACAAGGAGCGGGCGTCCATCTCCGGCGCCGAGGTCGGCTGCCAGGGCGAGGTCGGGTCGGCCGCATCGATGGCGGCGGGCGCGCTCGCCGAAATCCTCGGTGGCACACCCGGACAGGTCGAGAACGCCGCCGAGATCGCAATGGAGCACAGCCTCGGACTCACCTGCGATCCCATCCAGGGGCTGGTCCAGGTCCCGTGCATCGAGCGCAACGCGATCTCGGCAGGCAAGGCCATCAACGCGGCCCGAATGGCGCTACGCGGCGACGGCGCCCATTACGTCTCGCTGGATCAGGTCATCGAGACCATGCGCACCACTGGTGCCGACATGCTGTCGAAGTACAAGGAAACGTCCACCGGCGGCCTCGCGGTCAATGTGCCGGTGAACTATGTCGAATGCTGAATCATGTTGCAGGAGAGGGAGACAACGATGCACCTTGATTGGTACGACCGCGGAATCCTCACCTTTGTGCTGGGCTGCGCCTCGGGTGCCGAACCATCGAACGACGCGTCCCTGGCACAATTCGGGATCAGCACACCCAGGGTGATGCGTCGATTCGACGCCGTCCTCGACGCCGTTCGATCACATCAGTTCCCGCTCGACGAAGCCGACCTGACGCTGGTGGATCAGGCCGCCGACTATCGCGACCACATGCCGCGCACGGGCTAGGGCTGGTCGCTGACCGACTCGGCCACCCGGAACGCGACCATCCGCGCGGTGTCCTCGTCGGCGGCCTCCACCATGACCCGGACCACCTGCTCGGTTCCCGAGGGCCGCAACAGGATTCGGCCGGTGTCGCCGAGTTCGGCCTCGGCCTCGGCGACCGCGGTCTGCACCGCCGGCGCCTGCGCGACCGTGGTCTTGTCGGCCACCTCGACGTTGATCAACACCTGCGGCAATGTCTTCATGGGCGCACACAGCTGCGCCAGCGTCTGCCCGGTCTGCGCGATGCGCGACATCAGCCGCAGCCCGGTGACGACGCCGTCACCCGTGGTACCGAGTTCGGGCATCACGATGTGGCCGGACTGCTCGCCGCCCAGCGAGAAGTGTCCCGCGCGCAGTTCTTCGAGCACGTACCGGTCGCCGACGCCGGTGGTGCGCACCTCGATGCCGGCCTCGCGCATGGCCAGGTGCAGACCGAGGTTGCTCATCACGGTCGCGACCAAGGTGTTCGAGACCAGCTCGCCGGCGTCGCGCATGGCCAGCGCCAGCACCACCATGATCGCGTCACCATCGACCAGCGCGCCCGACGCGTCGACGGCCAGACAGCGGTCGGCGTCGCCGTCATGGGCCAGCCCCAGGTCGGCCCCGTGCTCGATGACGGCCTGCTGCAGCTGCGTCATGTGGGTGGAACCACAGCCGTCGTTGATGTTGAGGCCCGTCGGCTCGGCGTTGATCGCGATGACCGTAGCGCCCGCGGCTCGGTACGCCTGCGGGGCTGCCGCCGAGGCGGCGCCGTTCGCGCAGTCGACGACGACCTTCAGGCCGGCCAGCGGCGCAACGGCGGCCTTGGCGGCATGGGTGAGGTAGCGGTCCAGCGCGTCGGGGGCGTCGAGAATCCGTCCGATACCGGCGCCCGTCGGACGGGTGCCCGGACCGGCGGCGACCAGCTCGGCGATGCGGTCCTCGGTGTCGTCGTCGAGCTTGTGCCCGCCGGTTCCGAAAATCTTGATGCCGTTGTCCGGCATGGGGTTGTGCGAGGCGGAGATCATCACGCCGAGCTGCGCGTCATAGGAGGCGGTCAGGTAGGCCACCGCGGGGGTCGGCAGCACACCGACCCGCAGCACGTCGACGCCCTCGCTCGTGATGCCGGCGATGACCGCGGCCTCCAGCATCTCACCGCTGGCCCGGGGATCTCGTCCGACCACCGCGACGCAACGGCCGGTCCCTGAGGTCGAGCACAGTCGGCGGGCGGCGGCTGAACCCAGCGCCAGTGCCAACTCCGCGGTCAGATCACGGTTTGCGACGCCACGGACGCCATCGGTGCCGAACAGCCGACTCATGGACCTTCTTTCTCCCAGCGATGCCCTCATGAAACGCCGAAGGCGGGCGTGTCCAGACTGCGACACGCCCGCCCACGAGCAGAAACGATCAGCGCTTGCTGTACTGAGGCGCCTTACGGGCCTTCTTGAGGCCGTACTTCTTGCGCTCGATGGCACGCGGGTCACGGGTCAGGAACCCGGCCTTCTTGAGTGCCGGACGATCCTCAGGCTGAACAATGATCAGCGCACGGGCGATGGCCAGACGCAGCGCGCCGGCCTGGCCCGAGGGGCCGCCACCGTCGAGGTGGGCGTAGATGTCCACCGTGTCGACGCGGTCGACGGTCACCAGCGGGGCCTTGATCAGCTGCTGGTGCACCTTATTCGGGAAGTACTCCTCGAGCGAACGGCCGTCCAGGTTGAACTTGCCGGTGCCGGGCACCAGGCGAACGCGGACGACGGCTTCCTTGCGGCGGCCAACGGTCTGGATCGGGCGATCGATGTAGACGGGCTCACGGGGAGCCGACTCTTCGGTCACCTCGAACTCGGGAGCCTCGGTAACTTCGGTCACTTCGGTCACTTCAGTCACGTCAACTTCAGTCACTGGGCCACCTGCTTGATCTCGAACGGAATCGGCTGCTGCGCGGCGTGCGGATGGTCGGGACCCGCGTACACCTTCAGCTTCTTCTGCACCTGGCGGGACAGCTTGTTGTGCGGGAGCATGCCGACGATCGCGTTCTCAACGGTGCGGGTCGGGTGCTTCACCAGCTGTTCGCCGATGGAGCGCTTGCTCAGACCGCCCGGGAAACCCGAGTGACGGTAAGCAAACTTGTCGGTGAGCTTCTTGCCCGACAGGGCAATCTTCTCGGCGTTGATGATGATGACGAAGTCACCCTCATCGGAGTTGGGCGTGAACGTCGGCTTGTGCTTGCCACGGAGCAGCTTGGCTGCTTCCACGGCGAGCCGGCCGAGCACCACGTCTTGGGCGTCGATGACGTACCACTTACGCGTGGTGTCACCCGCCTTCGGCGTGAATGTAGGCACAGCTATACCTCTTCTTCTCGGGTTGAGTCCCGGTGCTATCCGGGTGCCGGTCAAGTACGCGACCTGCGAATTCCCGGCGACCGACGGTGACCCGGGAACATTGACCTTGCGGCCTGCAGCGCACCAACGATGGAGCTTACCTGCGGGCGTCGCCGCAGGTCAAAACGCGGGTGGCGGCCGCGAACCTGAGCTTGTGTACCAACTTCGGCTGATTCTTGACACACAAGCTCATGGTCGACGCTAGTACACCCGGTCCTGCTGATCGGGCACGACGCTGCCGTCCGGCCGGTGCAGCGGGCCTTTGGCGCCCGACGGCTCGATGTACCCCTTGGTGGCGCAGGCGTATGGGCCGCCCTGCTTCTTCGGGTCGATGAACATCGGGTTCACCAGCCAGTTTCCGCCCGCGTCGTCGTATGCCGTGCACATCAGCTCGGTCTTGTTCCGGTTGAGCACAAGCCGTAGCGCTGTGGCGTCGGTGAGGAACGTGACGTCGGTGTCGGAATCACCCGCGGCGAACGCAGCCCGCTTGGGCTCCGGCTGTTGATCGAACGCGGCCGGGCCGCTGACCCCGAACACCTCTTCGTTGACCCGGCAGCGCTTGCCCTCGATGTAGGTGATGGCCGCTTCGCCGCCACACGGCACCAAGCGCGACGTCAGCACATCGCCGTCGCGCGCGGTCCGCACGCCCATCACGTGGTCGGCCGGGATGCCGAGTTCCTCGGCCCACACCCGGGCCACGGGTTCGGCCGAGGCGGAGATGATGCGCACGTCGAAACCGTTGGCGTGCAAGGTTTCCACCAGATCGCGCATCTGCGGGTAGTAGCGCACCCAGCCGGTCTGCACGCCGCTGCCGACCTTCTGTTCGGTACCCGCCGGGGCATCGAGGTTCTCCTTGCGGGCCGTCTTCGCGAACTCGACTATGTCGGCTTCGCGCCATCCGGCCTGCATCTGGGCGGCCCAGGCGTATGCCGGTTCCATGCGGCGCGCGTTGAACCCGGCGAACGCCGACTCCCCCGCCTTCGTCTTGGCGTCGGTGTAGATCGACACGAGTTCGTCGGCGCATGCGGTGTCGGCGTCGGTCGGCATCGGCTGCCCCGGCTTGGCGGCGGCGCAGGCGCGGCTCAAAGCCGATGCGGCCTGCGGCGTCAGGTAGGGGCTGGTGCCCGCCCAGTTGCCGTCGGCAGGTGCCTTGAGTTTGCCGTTGCGCACCATCCAGAAGAACGTGGCGTCGCCGATGTCGTTCTTGACGATGGTGTTGTCCCAGTCGAACAACGCCAGCGGTGCACCCGCGGTCACCGAACCGGCGGCGCCGCAGGTGCCCAGTTTGGTGAGCATGGCGTCGATCCGATCCCGGTTGTCGCCGTACCAGGCCGAGTTCTGGGCCAGCGTCCGGCAGGAGGCCGTGCTGATCGACGACGGTGCCGCCGGGGTGCTGTCGTGGCTGCTGCTGCAGCCGGACACGGCGAGGAGGCCGGCCAGCGCAGCGGCGGAGGCCAGTCGGGTCATGCGGGTCACGCTTCTCCTGTGGGTGTCAGGTGAGTTCGGCGGCGCCGGGCGCCTCGAGCGAGGTGTCGCGGGAGGTGTCTTTGAGGTCGACGCCGGAGCGGCCCAGAGCGCGGGCACCGGACACCAGCCCCGCCGCGACCTTCGCGGCCTCGGTGTAACCGAGCCCCTCGGGCGGGTGGATGTTCGAAATGCAGTTGCGGTCGGCATCGGTGCGTCCCGGCATCGGCAGATGCGTCAGGTAGATGCCCAGGCTGTCTGCCACGGACAGGCCGGGCCGCTCCCCGATGATGACCAGCAGGGTGCGCACTTTCGCCGCCGCGCCGATGTGGTCGCCGAGGGCCACGCGGGCCTGCGTCGCGATGACCGGCGGCGCCAGCGTGTAGTCGTCGCGCAGCACGGACACCAGTTGGGTGAGCAACGCGGGGCCATGTTTGGCCAACGCGTACGGCGAGAGTCCGTCGGCCAGCACGAACCCGATATCGGCGGGGGTCTCCGGAACGTCCATGGGCTGGGCCGGGAGCCGGCCGAGGTCGGGACGGCGCAGGTACTCGCCACGGGACTCCGCCTGGCTGCGCACCACGGCCGGTTCGCCGAGACCGATCTCCCGGACCCGTGCCGCAAGGGCTTCGACGTCAAGCGGCTCGTGCACCGCGTCGCGGGCGGCAGCGTGCGCCGCGGACAGTTCGAGGACCTCGCGGGTGGGCAGCGCGTTGCCGGCGCGGCCCAGCCCGATGCGGGCCTGGGTGGTCTTGCGGAGCTCGTCCCAAAACTCTTGTATTGCAAGATCTTCGGTCATCGTCATCCCGCCGCGGTGAGCGCCCGCAGCGCCGAGCGCTGCAGATCGAACTTGGTGAGCTTGCCGGCGTCGTCGGTCATCCCGACCTTCTTGAGCCAGGCGTCGAATTCCGGAGCCGGTTTCAGGCCGAGGGTGCGGCGGACCGCCACGACATCGTGGAACGACAGGCTCTGGTAGCCGAGCATGACGTCGTCGGCACCCGGCACCGTGATGACGAAGGCGCAACCCGCCGCGGCCAGGAGCGTCAGCAGCGTGTCCATGTCGTTCTGGTCGGCTTCGGCGTGGTTGGTGTAGCAGACGTCGACACCCATCGGCAGGCCGAGCAGCTTGCCGCAGAAGTGGTCCTCGAGGCCCGCCCGGATGATCTGCCGGCCGTCGTACAGGTACTCGGGCCCGATGAAGCCGACGACGGTGTTGACCAGCAGCGGGTCCAGGGCGCGGGCCACGCCGTAGGCGCGCGTTTCCAGGGTCTGCTGATCGACGGGCCGGCCGCCGGTACCGAGGTGGGCGCCCGAGCTGAGCGCCGAGCCCTGCCCCGTCTCGAGGTACATGACATTGTTGCCGACGGTGCCGCGGCCCAGGGACCGGCCGGCCTCGTTACCTTCGCGCAGCAATGCCATGTCGACGCCGAAGGCCTTGTTGGCGCCTTCGGTGCCCGCGACGGACTGGAACACCAGGTCCACCGGGGCGCCGGCCTCGATGAGGCCGATGGTGGTGGTGATGTGCGACAGCACGCAGGACTGCGCGGGGATGTCGTAGCGGCTGCGGATGTTGTCGAGCAGGTGCAGCAGGTCGGCGGTGGCCTGCGGCGAGTCGGTGGCCGGGTTGATGCCGATGACGGCGTCGCCACAGCCCATCAGGAGTCCGTCGAGCACGGCGGCGGCGATGCCGCGCGGGTCGTCGGTCGGATGGTTCGGCTGCAACCGAGTGGCCAGCGTGCCCGGGAGGCCGATGGTGCTGCGGAAGGCCGCGTGCACCTGGGTGGCCGCCGTGACAGCGATCAGGTCCTGGTTCCGCATGATCTTCGAGACCGCTGCCGCCATCTCCGGCGTGACGCCGGGTGCGACGGCCGCGATCTTCGTGGCGGCGTCGTCGCCGGCCACCGCGTCCAGCAGCCAGTCCCGGAAACCGCCCACCGTCAGGTGGGAGATTGCCGAAAATGCTTGCTGATCATGGGAATCCATGATCAATCGGGTGACCTCGTCGGTCTCGTAAGGCACCACCGCGTCATTGAGGAAGGTGTCCAGCGGAAGCTCGGCCAACGCCCACGCCGCGGCGGCCCGCTCGGCGTCGTTGTGGGCCGCGCACCCGGCGAGTTCATCACCGGAGCGCAGCGGCGTGGCCTTGGCCATCAAGTCCACAAGCCCGTCGAAGGTGTAATTCACCCCCGAAACCCGCTGGTGGTACTTCATTTCAGCTCATCCTCGGCTTCTGCGAGCATCGCGAACTCTTCATCAGGAGAGTTTGCCACCAAACGGTGCCGGCTGTAGACCGCGAAGTAGAGCATGAAGGCGCAGAACACCAGGAGACACAGACCCGCGGCGACCGGGTTCACCAGGAAGGTGGCGATGACCGCGACGACGGCGATGACGAGAGCGAACGACGTGGTCGCGATGCCACCCGGAGTGCGGTACGGCCGCGGCATGTTCGGCTCGCGGCGGCGCAGCACGATGTGGCTCACCATCATCAGCACGTAACTCACGGCAGCGCCGAAGACTGCCATGTTCAGCAGCAGGTCGCCCTTGCCGGTCAGCGACAACAGGAAGCCGATGACGCCGGGGACGATGAGCGCCAGCGTCGGCGCCTTGCGGGAGTTGGTCACCGACAGCTGGGTCGGCAGGTAGCCCGCCCGGGACAGAGCGAACAGCTGGCGGGAATAGGCGTAGATGATCGAGAAGAAGCTCGCGATGAGGCCGGCCAGCCCGATGTAGTTGACCAGCTTGGCGCCGACGCCGGAACCAAGTGCCTCGACGAGCGGGTTGCCCGAGCCCGACATCTGTTGTGCGCCACCGACACCCGTGGTGAGGAACAGCACGACGGCGCAGGTGACCAGCAGGACCGTCATCGCCGCGATGATGCCGCGGGGGACGTTCTTCTCCGGGTCGGCGGTCTCCTCGGCGGCCAGCGGCACGCCCTCGATGGCCAGGAAGAACCAGATGGCGAACGGGATGGCCGCCCAGATGCCCAGGTAGCCGTGCGGTAGCACCATTGACGATCCGGCCGCTCCGGTGTCCACCATGATGTTGGTCAGGTTGGCCATGTCGAACTGCCCGATGGCACAGACCGCGAAGATCACCAGGCCCAGCAGTGCGATGGCCGTGATCACGAACATCACCTTGAGCGCCTCGCCGACACCGGAGAGGTGGATGCCGATGAAGAAGGCATAGGCCGCGAGATACACCCACCAGCCGTTGTGAATTCCGAAGAGTCCCAACGATTCCACGTACGCGCCGATGAACGTCGCGATGGCGGCCGGGGCGATCGAGTACTCGATGAGGATCGCGGTGCCGGTGGCAAAGCCGCCCCATGGCCCGAGGGCGCGGCGGGCGAAGGTGTAGCCGCCGCCCGCGGCCGGCAGTGCCGAGGACAGCTCGGCCATACCCAGCACCAGGGCCAGATACATGCCGGCGATGATCACAGCGGCGATGGCGAGGCCGCCGAAACCGCCTTGTGCCAGACCGAAATTCCAGCCGGAGTAGTCGCCGGACACGACATAGCTGACACCCAGGCCGGCGAGCAGCAGCCAGCCGGCCGTGCCCTTCTTCAGCTGACGCTTGGCGAGGTATTCGCTGCTCTCGACGTGCTCTTCGACACCGCGAGCGGAGTGCTCACTGGGTGGATTGGTGATGGACACTGGAAACTCCTGAAAATGGGATGGCTGATGCCGAACTGGCCTGCCCCCAGGAGTCGTCTGGTGCCGGCCTTGATCATTTTGTGGCCGAACGTATTTGAGATACGTCGACCGAAGAATAGAAGCGAGCGCCCGCGCATTCGGGGGGTACGCGGGCGCTCGCGGTTCGTGGGAGCTACGCGCCTGGTTTCCTCGCGCGCACGCTCATCAGAAGAAGCCCTGGGCCTTCGTCGAGTAAGAGACGAGCAGGTTCTTCGTCTGCTGGTAGTGGTCCAGCATCATCTTGTGGTTCTCCCGGCCGATGCCGGACTGCTTGTAGCCGCCGAACGCGGCGTGCGCGGGGTACATGTGGTAGCAGTTGGTCCACACCCGGCCGGCCTTGATGTCGCGGCCCGCCCGGTAGGCGACGTTGCCGTTGCGCGACCAGACGCCGGCGCCCAGACCATACAGGGTGTTGTTGGCGATCGAGATGGCGTCGTCGTAGTCCTTGAACGACGTCACCGACAGCACCGGCCCGAAGATCTCCTCCTGGAAGATCCGCATGCCGTTGTGGCCCGAGAACACCGTCGGCGTCACGTAGTAGCCGCCGTTGAGGTCGCCGCCGAGCTCGGCCCGCTCACCACCGGTGATCAGCTGTGCGCCTTCGGATTTGCCGATCTCGATGTAGGACAGGATCTTCTCGAGCTGGTCGTTGGAGGCCTGCGCACCGATCATGGTCTCGGTGTCCAGCGGGTCGCCCTGGCGGACGGCCTTGGTGCGGATCGCGGCCAGCGCCAGGAATTCGTCGAAGATGTCGGCCTGGATCAGGCTGCGCGACGGGCAGGTGCAGACCTCGCCCTGGTTCAGCGCGAACATCGTGAAGCCTTCGAGCGCCTTGTCCTGGAAGTCGTCCTCGGCGGCCATGATGTCGCTGAAGAAGATGTTCGGGCTCTTGCCGCCCAGCTCCAGGGTGACCGGGATCAGGTTCTGGCTGGCGTACTGCATGATCAGCCGGCCCGTGGTGGTCTCGCCGGTGAAGGCGATCTTGGCGATGCGGTTGCTCGACGCCAGCGGCTTGCCGGCTTCGACACCAAAACCGTTGACCACGTTGACCACACCCGGCGGCAGCAGGTCGCCGATGAGCGAGAACAGGAACATGATCGAGGCCGGGGTCTGCTCGGCGGGCTTGAGCACGATGGCGTTGCCGGCGGCCAGCGCAGGAGCCAGCTTCCAGACGGCCATCAGGATCGGGAAGTTCCAGGGGATGATCTGGCCGACGACGCCGAGCGGCTCGTGGAAGTGGTAAGCGACGGTGTCGTCGTCGATCTCGGAAATCGAGCCTTCCTGGGCCCGCAGCACGCCCGCGAAGTAGCGGAAGTGGTCGACGGCCAGCGGGATGTCGGCGTTCAGCGTCTCGCGGACCGGCTTGCCGTTGTCCCACGACTCGGCGACGGCGATGGCCTCGAGGTTCTGCTCCATGCGGTCGGCGATCAGGTTCAACACCCGGGCGCGGGCGGCCGGCGCGGTCTTGCCCCAGGCGGGCGCGGCGGCGTGCGCGGCGTCCAGCGCCTTCTCGATGTCGGATTCGTCCGAGCGGGCAATCTCGATGAACACTTCACCGGTTACCGGGGTACGGTTCTCGAAGTAGCGACCGGCGGCGGGTGCCACCCATTCGCCGCCGATGAAGTTGTCGTAGCGGGCCGGGTAGGTCATCACCGAACCCTCGGCACCGGGACGCGCGTAAACAGTCATGGCTTCACTCCTCGCAGTGGTCAAACACAAATGTGCTGCTGGTCACTAACGCTACGCAGAAGTGGGTTGCAACACAGTTGCATCGTGGAACGCGGCGGGGCGGAAACCGCATCAGCCGAGGTCGGCGTCCAGTCCGGCCAGATGCCCGACCGCTTGCGCCCGCACCACGGCATCCGCCGACGGATGGTTGCGCAGCAGCTGCCAGCCGTGCCGGTCGTCGCGGCCGTCGGGCAGGGCCAGCCAGCGACGCAGCAAGCCGACCTGTCCGGCCGCGGACGCCGACAGGACCGCGGTGCGCAGGCTCTCCCCCAACTCGGTGCGCAACCGGGCGATCGCCGGCGACACCGACTGCGGCAGCAGCGCACCCGAGTAGTGGGACAGGGCGGCGTCGACGTCGCCGCGGTGCAGCGCGGCGAAGACGTCGGCGACATCACTGTCGATCGGGGTGAGCAGCCGGTAGGGCCGCGAGGCGACGTACTGCGCACCGATCACGCGCCGCAGGCGGGACATCTCGACCCGGATGGTTACCGAGTCAAGGTCGTTGTCGTCCAACAACATTGCGAGGTGGTCAGCGCTCAGACCCTCGGGATGGCGGCTCAGCAGGACGAGGATGTCGGCGTGCCGGCCGCTCAGGGTGTGCTGGTGCGGCTGTCCGTCGTCGCCGGTGGCCACCCAGCGCGGACGGTCACCGCCCAGCACCGTCAGGCGGGCCATGGTCGTCGGGTTGGGTGCCGGCTGCAACAGGCGTTGCAGGGCCAGGTGGTTCTCGATGGCCATCACGGTCGCGCGCACCAGGCCCAGGGTCTGCGCCGAGGCGATCTGGCTGTCACCGGTCAGATCGACGCAGCCGATCAGCTCGCCCGTCGTCGGGTCGTGCACCGGCACCGCCGTGCAGGTCCAGGGCTGCACCAGGCGGGCGAAGTGCTCCGAGCCGTGGATCTGCAGCTCCCGGTCCAAGGCCAGCGCGGTGCCCGGGGCGTTGGTGCCGGCGCTGCGCTCACTCCAGTTGGCGCCGGGCACGAAGTTCATTGCCTCGCCCTTGCCCAGGGCCGTCTTGTCGCCTTCGACCCACAACAGGGTGCCGTCGGCCGAGGCCACCGCCACCATGACACCGCTGTCCCTGGCATCCTCTACCAACAGCTTGCGGATCACGGGCAACGCGGCGGCGATGGGCTGTTCAGCGCGGAGCTGGTCCAGGGTCTTCGGCACGACGGGCGTGAACTGCGCACCGCCCAGGTCCGGGTCCACCCCGGTAGCCAGGCTCCGGCGCCAGCTGTCCGCAATGACGGGACGCACGGCCGCGGGGTCCAGGTGCTTGGCGTCGATCTCTCCGGTGACGAACCGCTGGTGTACCGCGCGCAGCGTCGAGCCGGCCGGCGACCCCTCGGTGCGGCTGGTTCCCACGACACTCACACTCCTCGCAGGTCGGATACACACCTGCGTGGCCGCCAGGGTAGTCGACCTGGGTGTTCCAGGACACAAGTTGGCCCCCAACCCTGCCGAATGACTGTGTGGTCCCGCCCCCGGCTCTCCTCCAGGGGCAGGACCACACAGGGCTTGTGGCGGGTCTAAAAGACCCAGTCGCCGGCCGCGCGCCGGTCGGTCGCCGCGATATCGTCGGCGCCGTCGCGGACGGCGTTGCCGAGGCTGTGCAAAATCTCGTTGAGGGCGGCCGCCGACTGGTTCCAGCGGGCCTGCTCGGCCTGGAAGGCTTCAGCAGCTTCGCGCGTCCACGTCTGCTGTAGTGGCACGACGAGGTGCCGGAGCTCCTCCAGCGACGTGTTCATCCGCGCCGACGTCGCATGGATTTGTTGACGGACGGTGAACTCGATCTCGCCAAAGTGGTACGACAGTGCCGGTTGCATGTGCATTCCCCGTCAGATCGCGTGGCCGGTGGCGCCGATGCGCTGGGCGTGGGAATCAGCCGCGTGACTCAGCACCGCGGCATTGGACCGGATGGTCTCGGCGATGCGCTGAAGCGACGCGTGCAGTTTCATCGACTCGCCGTTCCACCGGTTCACGACGTCCTGGAATCGGGTCGCTGCGGCACCGCCCCACACGGTCGGCGGGATGGCCGTCATCTGACCGATGAAGTTTCCGAGCATGGCCCGGATCTCCTCATTGCGAACCTCGACTTTGCCGGCAATCCCCGTCATCAGATCGAAATCTGTAGTCAGAGCGCCATTTTCCGGAGCTGTCATGATTTCCTCTCCATTGGGTTTGATTGTTCAGACGTTTGCGGCGGGCATTCGGTTCCATTGCCGCCCAGGTTTTTTCAATCGGTCCGGCGGGCCGAACGAATCGCGGTGTCACATGCCGGCCGGACGGCTGCCCCCTGGCACCCGACAGCGATCCGGACCGGTCCGTCGAGTACCACCGACCACTCGACCGTCCGCCCGCCGCGCACCTCCCGATACCGCACGGCCGGGCGTCCGGCGGTGACGCCGGCCTCCTGGAAATCCACGATGACCCCTTCGGGCAGCTTCGTCGCCGCCTCCCGCAACGATCGCGCCGCCCCTTCGAGCGTCTGCTCCCGGGCCACCACCGATTGGGTGAGGTGGATGATCTGGCCGCGATCATCGGGCGAAATGATCTGCAGCCGAGCTGATCCCGCGCCCGCAAGTGTCCGGTCGACCGTCCAGCGCGCCGGGACCTGTACCGCCACGCGGCCTTCCACGAGCCACGTGAACTCCGGATCCGTCGCAGCGGCGATCGCGGGCGCCCGGCCGTCACGGTTGGACAGGCCCAGCGCAAGAGCACCGATGATCGAGACGGCCGCCACGACGGCGATCGCGATGAGCGCCCGTGACGAGCGGGGTGCGGCTTCTGTGCGGGTGCTGTTGCCGTCGGCTCCGTCGAGCAGGTCGGCGCAACGCAGAATCTGCGTCGTGACGCCCCGATCCCGCAGCAGCGCTTCGATTTCCGCGGCCAGTGCCGCGGCGCCGGGAACACCGATCGGCGCATCGATCACGACATGGCCGTCCCATGCGGTGCGCTCGACGACGGTCTGCGCGGTGGCGCCGTCGGTGCGGCGGACGACGACCGAGGCCGCTCCAGGCCGGGACATCGTCACGAGGTCCTCCCCCAGTTCGACGACCGCGCAGTCCGGTTCGTCGACGGCCGCATGCAACGCCGCGGTCCTGCGCTGCAGGACGACGTGCGAGGCGCTGGAGTGGGCAGCTGCCCGGACCCGCTCGACCCTCGATGGCGGCCACCACGTCGGGCACACCACGGTGACAGCTGGTGCGCCGCCGATCGCCGCGGTCATGGCATCGCGCCAGATGCGTTCGGCGGGAACTACTGTCGCATCGAGCAGGCCGAGCTGCTCGTCAATGCACTCCAATGCAGACGCGACCAGTTCGGCGTCGATGTCCTTCGGTCCGCTGATCGTCGCCGGCCCGACCACCACAACCGTCACGGCGGATCGGCCCAGCCGAGCTGGACCAGCTGATCGGGCTGACCGCGACGCACCACGACGGCACGGCCGGGCGGCAGCATCATCGGCCGCACGGAGCCCAGTAGTGGCCCTTCGTCCGGGCTGGTGCTCATGATGATGCCTGTTGCGCCCAGCTCCCGCATGCGCGCCAGGAGCGGGTCGAACATGGCGCGTGCGGCACCGCCGGCGCGGCGGGCGACGATCAAGTGAAGCCCGATGTCCGACGCGTGCGGCAACAGGTCGAGCAAGGGGCTCAACGGGTTTCCTGCCGCACCCGCGACCAGGTCGTAGTCGTCGACGACGATGTGGAGTTCGGGGCCGGACCACCAGGATCGGTCACGCAGCTGCCGCTGGGTGACCCCGGGCCCCGGCAGCCGGGCGGTGAGCAGGGACAGCGCGGTGCTCAGTTCGGCGGTGGTCGTCACCGTCGACATCGCGTAGGCGCTCAGGTGCGGCGGCTCCACGACACCCAACAAGGTCCGCCGAAAGTCGACGATCAACAACTGGGCCTGCGCCGGATCGGCCTGCCCGACGATCGCGTGGCACAGCGTCCGCAGCGCGGCGGTCTTCCCACACGCAGTGTCGCCCAACAAGATCAGATACGGGTCAACGCCCAAGTCCACTGCGAACGGTTGCAGGTCCTCTTCGGACACGCCGATGACGTACCGCGGCGGTCGTTCGGCGGTGGCCGGCAGCGCGGCGTAATCCACATGCTGCGGAAGCAGTTCGATGGCGGGTGCCGGGTCGGGCTGATGGGTGGTGATCAGGTCGAGCCGCGGTCGCGCGACCACGAACTCCTTCCCATCCTTGGTGAGACCCCGTCCGGGCGGGCGCGTGGTCAGCAATTGGGCGCGACGACGGTCCATTTCGGATTCGGCCGGATCACCGAGCCGCAATTCGATGCGGGTACCGACGTGGTCTTTCAACATCGGCCGCAGTTCTGCCCACCGATTCGCGGTGAGTACCACGTGGACCCCGACCGACAGGCCCTGCGCCGCCATCGCGGTGATGGGGTCCTCCAGCGCATCGAATTCGCGACGCAGAGTGGCCCAGCCATCCACCGCCAGGACCACCTCGCCGTAATTATCCGGAAACGGCACCTCGGGTCCGTGCTGCTGCCGAAAGTCCTGGCGTCGGCGGCACAGTGAGAAGAGCTGAGACACGATGCGGCGCAATAATTCCGGCTCGTTCCGGCCGGCCACCGTTCCGACCCGGGGATGCCTCCGCAGCGCGGTCAACGCACCGTCACCCAGATCCAGGCCGTAGACGCTCAGGCCGCCGGCCGACGCAGTGGCGGCCAGACCGAGCAGTAGCGTCTGCAACGCAGTCGATTTACCCGAGCGCGGGCCGCCGACGATCGCCACGTGTCCACCGGCACCTTTGAGGTCGACAACCAGCGGGTCGCGGCGCTGCTGAAACGGATTGTCCACCAGGCCGACCGGGACCCGCAGCGGACCGCGCTCCGGGTCGACTGTCAGCAACTCGGACAATGCGGGCGAACCCGCCAGAGGTGGGAGCCAGACGGGATGAGCTTTCGCACCGAGGCCAGTCAGCCGGCGCAACGTCGTATCCATCAGGGTTGGTCCGGCCGCCGGTTCAGACGTCACCGTCGGGACTTCAACGGTGAACAGGCGAGGCGCCGAAGGGCCATCGAGGCTCTGCGGGACCGGCCCCGAGACGAACTCCGTGTGAAACCGCACCAGCTTTCCGTCTGCGGTCCGCAGCAATCCCGCGCCCGGTGTCCCGGGCAACTCATGCGCGTCGGTGACCCCGAGGACCGCCCGGGACTCCGCCGCAGAGAACGTCTTGAGGCAGACCCGATACGAGAGGTGCGTATCCAGTCCCCGGAGGCGGCCCTCGTCCAGCCGCTGGCTGGCCAGCAGGAGATGAATGCCCAGTGATCGGCCGAGCCGCCCGATGGCGACGAACAACTCCGCGAAATCCGGGTGCTGGCTGAGTAGTTCGGAGAACTCGTCGACCACGATGAACAAGGCGGGCAGCGGCGCCATCTCGGCGTCGGACGCGCGGGCCCGCCGATAATCGCCGATACCGGACAGGTTCCCGGCCGCTCGCAACAGCCCTTGACGCCGCGTCAGCTCGCCGGCGAGGGCGTCGTGCATCCGGGTGACCAGATGCGCTTCCTGCGCCAGGTTGGTGATGACGGCCGCGACATGGTTGGCCTGCTCGAAGCCGAGAAACGTCGCACCACCTTTGAAGTCGACGAGGATCAGATTCAGTTCGTCCGGCGAGTGGGTACTGATCAAACCCAATGTCAGAGTGCGCAAAAATTCGGATTTGCCGGAACCCGTTGCACCGATGCACAAGCCGTGCGGACCCATGCCGTGCTCGGCCGGTTCCTTGAGGTCGAGTTCGACCGTCGCCCCGGTGGCGTCGGTGCCGATGGGCACCCGCAGGCGGTGGCGGCCCGGCCGAATCGGCCAGCTGTCCCCGGCGAGGCCGGTGCTGACCGGTGTTGCCCAATCACTTTGCTGCCGCGCATTGTCCACACAGCCGGCCGGTCGGTAGCGCGCCAGTCGGCGTGCGCAGGTGTCCGCTTGCTCGACCGTGAGCACGTCCGGAGTCGAGCACGACGGCAGCGTCGACACCGAATCGGGGGCACCGATCACGAGCAGTGTCACCGCGTCGGTGTCCGGGAACACGGCGGCAGCCGGCGTGTCGACGAGCACCACCACATGACAACCAGCGACGGCGGTCACGGCACCGAGTTCCGCGAACCGCAGCGACGGCCCGCCCACGACACCCGAACAGTAGTGATGCGGTAGCCATTTCAGCCAGTCCCACTCAGCCGATCCGGTGACTGCGGCGATCCTCAGCTGGTCGGGTCCGTGCGACACCGCCAGTTGGCACGCCATGGCTCGTACTTGCCCGCGCGGATCGTCCCCGCCGACGTCGATGCGCCGATGCCGATTCAAGGCGACAGTCACCGGGACATCGGGCACGGTAGCGGTGGTCCGCAGCAGCCGATCGAGCGCGGATGCAGTCAGCGGGTCAGTGGCGCCGTCACCAGCGGCCGGTGTCGGGACCAGCCTGGTGCGCAGCGGACGCTCGCCGATCCCGATCCGGATCTCGGTGAAATCGGCTTCGTTGCAGCGGTATTGCCACATCCGGTCGCTGCCGGCGAGGGTCCACAGCGCGTCGGGCGACGGGTGGTTCTGATGCAACCGGCGGTGCTGCTCGGCTGCGGTTCGGTGTGCGCACGCGCCGATCGCATCGAGATACACCAGGTACTCGCGTCGGTCGGCGTCGATCTCACCCGCCCGGCGCGCACCGCGCGACCCGAGGACAGTGCTAGCGACCAGTGACAACACCATCATCGCCGGAAACAGCAGGAACATCGGATTCCTGCCGGCCACCGAACCCGAACGGAAGTAGAACACCATCATTCCGGCCATCGCCAGCAGCATGAGCACGGGAGCGACGCGGGTGACGACGTTGCCCGACGACAATCGTGGCACCTGTGGTGGCGTCCGGACTTCGATGTCTCCGTCAGCCGGTGGGGCTACCGGAGATCGTGCGGCTCTGGTGAATTCCATCGAACAATCAGACGTCTCCCGACGCCGTTCGGTTCCATCAATTTTCGTGTCGGGGAGGGCGCCGATGTGCCGTTACCGTGGGATCGGGCATATCGATCCGGGGGGGGTGCGATGTCCGAATCAGTGTGTCGTCTTTCCGTACAGACCGACGGTGAACACGCCGGCAAGACCACCGATCTGGTGTTGCCTGCGGGTACCGCCGTGGACTCACTCCTTCCTGACATCGTGGCACTGACCCATTCGCAAGCGGAGGGCGTGAGCTGGTGCCTCGGCCGGGCTGTCGGCGATCCGATAGACGGATCATTGTCGTTGCGGCAAAACGGTGTTCACGATGGCGACATCCTGCAGCTGCTGCGAGACACGACACCGGAACTCGGCACGCAGCGGACGCACACGGCGACGATGGCCGCCGGCCAGGCGCTTCCTGACCCCACCCGCCATCTCGTCGGACCGGTACTCGGGTTGTGGGCGGTGATAGTCGCCGCCGTCGTCCTCATCGCGTCTGCCGCGCACGGCGACCGCACCACGGCGACCGCCATCAGCTGCGGTGGTGTGCTGGCGGCACTGATGGTGTCGTGGCGATCCGCCCGGGAGACATTGCCTGCCGCCGCCGTGATGCTCGCTTTCGCGGCCGGGTTCTCGGCCGTACCGAGCGGGCCGGCTGCTCCGAACATCCTGCTCGGATCCGCGGCGGCGTTCGCAGTGGCTCTCATTCTTCTTCGGGTCGGCGCCTATGGCATATCTATTGCGGTCGCGGCATTTTCGGCGCCGACGATCGTGGCAACGGCGGCGGCGAGTTCCTGGTCAATCCCGCTGACCAGTACCGGCGTCGCCGCCACCGCGGTGGCGTTGGTGGTGTTGTCGGCCGCGCCGCGGTGCGCCGTCACCGTCGCTGGTCTCACGCCGCATTCGGCCGCGGTCACCGACGGCGATGCTCAGCGGGTCAAACATGCGCATCTGGTGCTCACGGCGGTGGTCATCGGTGCGGCCGCTGCCACGGCGGCCGGCATGGTCGTCGTCGCGGTGGCCGCGGTCCAGCAATCAGGTACCTCGACGTTGGTGTTCGGCTGGGTGGCGGCCACAGCGATCGCGTTACGGGCCCCGTCCTATCGACATCCCGTACGCCGGTGGGCCGTACTGATCGCGGGAATGGTCTGCGTCACTGCTGCTTTGGCCGTCACTGTGACGGTGTTCCCGGCCTGGACGGCGTGGCTCGGCGCCGGCGTCATCGCAACCGTTATCGGCAGCCGACAGATAGGGCAGGTGAACGCCACAGTGGCCCAGCGCATGGTGCATCTCGAGTATGCGGCGTTGGTTGCCGTGCCTCCGTGCGCGCTCTGGGCCGCCGATGTCTTCCGATTGGTGCGTGGCGGATGAGCACCCTGCGGCGGGCCATCGCCGTCGCGTTGACGATCACACTGACATCGGCCGCGCCGTGTGCTCATGCCATCGCGCCGAAGCCCATTGACCACGCACAGCTGCCGGTGCCTGCGGCACCGACGCCGCCCGGCCGGACCGAACAGTCGGACCGGTGCGCAACGGTGAAACCCGCCAAATCCACTCCCGCACAACAACTCGACATGCTCAATCTGGCGGCGACATGGCCGCTTTCCCGTGGTGGCGGGCAGGTGGTGGCGGTGATCGACACCGGCGTGGCTCGGCACCGATTGCTGCCGCATCTGGTCGCCGGCGGGGACTACGTGTCGTCGGGGGACGGCACGCAGGACTGCGACGGCCACGGCACGGCGATCGCCGGCCTGATCGGCGCCACCGCTTCGGACACCGCACCCGGCGCTTTCAGCGGCGTGGCGCCCGACGCCACCATCATGGCGATTCGCCAGTCCAGCAACAAGTTCCGGCTGTCCGACGATCACGAGATATCCGGCGTCGGCGACGTCGAGACCCTCGCCCGCGCGGTCCGCTCGGCTGCCGACGCCGGTGCTACCGTCATCAACATCTCGTCGGTGGCCTGCATGCCCGCCGCCGACCCACTCGATGACCGGTCGTTGGGCGCCGCGCTGGCGTATGCGGTCGACGTCCGCAATGTCGTCGTGGTTGTAGCGTCCGGAAACGCCAGCGGTGAATGCGCACAACAGAATCCGCTGTCCGATGCCAAGCGCCCGGGCACACCGGACTGGGACGCCGTGCACACCGTGGTCAGCCCCGCGTGGTACGACGAC
>Ga0070667_100000477_pt1 | contig 41141 bp, 43 predicted proteins | sample KBSS33metaG_FD_64659 | JGI IMG/M metagenome (GOLD analysis project Ga0070667, IMG submission 64659) | Switchgrass rhizosphere microbial communities from Kellogg Biological Station, Michigan, USA - KBS S3-3 metaG | ecosystem: Host-associated > Plants > Roots > Rhizosphere > Soil ...
GCTACTGATCTTGATGGGGTGATTGGGGCGCTCTTATCGAGTTGCAACAAACACGATGTCGGGCGGTGACGTCAGGCAGTCGGCTCAGGCGTTGATACCGGCGGTGAGAATCGCCGCAAGCTCGCGATATGCGCTGGCGTCGTCGAGTCCGGTACTCTCGCGGACCCGTCGCTGCTGGATGCGCACCATCATGGTCGACGCCAGGTCCGCCGCGAAAGACGCATGGACATCGCGGAATTCGCCGCTCTCGACGCCCTCGGCGATCATCTCCTGGACCCGACGGGCCGCGATCTGGGTGTTCTTCTCGTAGACGCTGCGCGCCGGGGCGAAGGCGTCCAGGTCCGCCATGAACTGGTCCGACGCGGCATCGAGCACCGTCCCCACCGCAGACAGATAGGCGGTGATCCGGGCTCGTGCGCCATCGACTCCGGCTACGAGACGCTCCACCTCGTCGGTCGCCTGGCGAAAGAACTGTACGGTCGCGGCGCGGACCAGCTGCTCCTTACTACCGGCCAGGGTGTACAGCGTCGACTTCGAGCACCGCAGCCGCCCGGCGATGTCGTCGAGCGTGAGGTGCGCGAATCCCTCGTCGAGGAACAGCGTGATCAGGGCATCGAACAGCTCGGTGCGCCGGCGGGTGCCGAACGCCGGGGACGTGCGCGTGCTCACCTGGACATAGTACTGCGGACCCTTTACTCAGTACTACCCAAACAGTACTGTGTCAGGTAACTCAGTACTGTCCGACGTATTAGTGGAGTATCCGGTGCCTGTTGATCGCCTCTTGCCCAACGACGAAGCCCACGCGCTCATCGAACTCACCCGCGATATCGCGGACAAGGTGCTGGACCCCATCGTCGACCAGCACGAGAAGGACGAGACGTACCCCGACGGGGTTTTTCCCACGCTGGGCGAAGCCGGGCTGCTGAGCCTGCCGTACCCCGAAGAGTGGGGCGGCGGTGGCCAGCCGTACGAGGTCTACCTCCAGGTGCTCGAAGAACTCGCCGCCCGGTGGGCCTCGGTGGCCATCGCGGTCAGCGTGCACAGCCTGTCGTGCCATCCGCTGATGACGTTCGGCACCGACACGCAGCGGCAGCGCTGGCTACCGGAGATGCTCAGCGGCAACCTGGTCGGTGCCTATAGCCTGTCCGAACCGCAGGCCGGTTCCGACGCCGCAGCCCTGGCATGCAAGGCCGTTGCGTCCGACGACGGTTACCGCATCACCGGTTCGAAGGCGTGGATCACGCACGGCGGACTCGCCGACTTCTACACCCTGTTCGCGCGCACCGGCGAAGGATCGCAAGGCATCTCGTGCTTCCTGGTGCCGAAAGACACTCCGGGGCTATCCTTCGGCCGGCCCGAGGAGAAGATGGGCCTGCACGCCGTGCCCACCACGTCGGCACACTACGACGGCGCCTTCCTGCCCGCCGAGCGTCTCATCGGCGCCGAAGGCCAGGGCCTGCCGATCGCCTTCAGCGCACTCGACGCCGGGCGGCTCGGTGTGGCCGCGGTCGCCGTCGGCCTCGCCCAATCGGCGCTGGATCAGGCGGTCGCCTATGCCCAGGAGCGAACGACGTTCGGCCGCAAGATCATCGACCACCAGGGGCTCGGCTTTCTGCTCGCCGACATGGCGGCCGCCGTCGACTCGGCGCGCGCCACCTACCTGGACGCCGCCCGTCGACGCGATGCCGGGCTGCCGTACTCGCGCAACGCCTCGGTGGCCAAACTGGTCGCCACCGACGCCGCCATGAAGGTCACCACCGACGCCGTCCAGGTGTTCGGCGGCGCCGGCTACACCCGCGACTACCGCGTGGAGCGTTTCATGCGCGAAGCCAAGATCATGCAGATTTTCGAGGGCACCAACCAGATTCAGCGACTGGTGATCAGCCGGAGCCTGGCGAGCCGGTAGCCGTCAGTCTTCAGCCGCTGCGCTCTTGCGCTTGACCTTGCCTGCCGCACGAATCACCAAGGCCGCCAGGACGATGAGCAGGAACGGCCCGTAGAACAGCGGGTAGGTGATGCCGCGGCGCCAGTACGCGACGAAGAAGGTCAACCAGATCACGTAATTGCCGGTGACATGGAGCCGGTGCCAGGTCGCATACCGCATCTGGTTGGCAATCCGGTCGAACGAGGTGATCGCCATCGCGATGAGGAAACCGTACGCAATCGTGTCGAGGACGTACACGCCTCCCGGGGTGCGCGCAACGCCGGCTTTGAAGCGTGCACTGCTCAGGACCACCGATGCGATGATGAATCCGGCGTGGACCAGATGCGAACCGGCGAAGGCGACGCCCAGATAGCGCCGATTGCGCCGCACCCACTTGGTGAAATTGTTGGGCCACAATCGATAAGCCGACGAAGCGGTGAACGCCAGCAGAAACAACACTGCCGACGTCCGTGCGGTGATCCGGATGCCTTCGTTCGCACCGGCCACGCCGCCCACAGTCACCGCGACCGCGGTGGCACCGATTGTGATCGCGATAATCAGCGCCCAGGTCAACCGCCATCCGGTCAGCTGTGCGCTCAGGTTACGGTCGGTCCTGGTCGGAGCGCCGATGATCGACATCGGTAACGTGGCCTTTCCTCAGAATAGCCTGCGGGACAATGTGTTCCGGAGTGGTCAGCGCGACGGCAGCCGGCTGACGTCAACCACCGCGTTCGCGAATTGCGCGGGCGCCTCCTGCGGCACGTTGTGGCCGATTCCGTCGAGAATCCGGTGCTCGTACGCCCCGGTGTACATCGAGCGGTATCCCGCGCCATCCTTGGCCGCACCATCGAAGTCACTGGCGATCGTGATGGTGGGGACATGGATCAGCGGTTTGGCCTGCAGGCGTTGTTCGTCTGCGTCGTAACGACTTTCGCCCGCCGCGAGGCTCAGACGCCACCGATAGTTGTGGATCACGATGGCGACGTGGTCAGGGTTGTCGAACGCGCCGGCGCTCAGTCCGTACGCCGCATCGGTGAAGTGCCACAGTGGTGACGCCTGCGACCAGATCAGCCGATTGAACGCCTTGGTGTTCTTCCGATAGCCGAGTTCTCCGCGCGGCGTCGCGAAGTAGTACTGATACCACCAACCCAGCTCCGCGTTCGGATCCAACGGCTGCAGGTTGGCCGCCAGATTGACCAGGATGTACCCACTCACCGCTACCAGACCCGCCACCCGCTGCGGCCACAGTGCCGCAACAGCATTGGCCGTGCGTCCGCCCCAGTCGAAGCCGCCCAGGATCGCCCGCGGGATGTTCAGCACATCCATCAGCGCCACGACATCAGCGGCCAGCGCGGCCTGCTGCCCATTCCGCACCGTGGTGTCCGCGAGGAACCGCGTCGCTCCGAAGCCGCGGAGATACGGCACGATCACACGGAAACCCTGATCAGCCAGGATTGCGGAAACGTCGGCGTAGCTATGGATGTCGTACGGCCAGCCGTGCAGCAGGATGACCGGCGGACCGTCCGCCGGTCCCGCTTCGACGTAACCGACATTGAGATCGCCGGCGCGAACTTGCCTCACCGCATTCAGGTTGTGCTCCGGAGCGGGCGGCGGTGTCGCCTTCTGCACCGCCGGCGGTCCTGACGACGATCCACACGCTGCCAGCGACGCGGCACCGACCGCTGCCGTCGCCATCAAGCCGAAGTGCCTTCTGCTGAAGCCGTTCACGGTTCGTCGTTCCTTTCAGAGCGGGTCAGTGCCGTGCCCACGATTCATCACCGCGGTGTACCGCACCCATCTCACCCGCAGCCGCTCATCGTGTCCAACGATCGATTTCGATGGAGGCATCAATTTGAGAGATGAGCACCGGTCACGACGGCGCATCAGACCGCGGACCAGCCGCCGTCCACACTGAGCACGGCGCCGTGAATGTTGGCCGCGTCATCACTGGCCAGGAACGCCACGGAAGCGGCGACCTCCTCCGGCGTACTCATCCGGCGGGAGGGGAGCCGGTCCAGCACCGGTTGGATGTGATCGGCGAACTCCTGTTGCCGCTCGGTGGCGATCGGTCCCGGCGCCACGGCATTGACCCGAACCCCGAAAGGGCCGTATTCGTCGGCCCACGAGGTGGTGAGCGAATGGATCGCCGCCTTGTTGGAGTTGTAGATCGCCGAACCACTCGCGCCGCGCAACCCGGTGATCGATCCGATATTGACCACCGCCCCGCCACCACGGCGCACCATCGCGGGAGCGATCAGGCCGGTGAGCAGAAATGGCGCAAACACGTTGACCTCGAACGCCTCTCGGAGCACCGACGGGTCGACCTCACCGGTCGGGGTCGGCATCAGCAGCATGGCGGCGTTGTTCACCAGGATGTCGAGCCGCCCACCTACTGCGTCTGTGGCACGTTCGGCAAGGTCGCGGATCGCATCGTCGCCGCCCGCCAGGTCTGCCGCAACGAAGGACGCTTCGCCACCGGCGGCCTGGATTGCGGCCACCAGCTCGGCGCCACGCTCCGCGCTCCGCCCACTCACCACAACATGTGCACCTTCGTCGGCGAGCCTGCGGGCAATGGCAGTGCCTAGACCTCCGGTAGAACCAGTGACAAGGGCTCCACGGCCGGACAATCGCGTATCTTTTGGACTCATGAGTCCACATGGTTCGCGGAACAAAATGGACCTGCAAGTCCAGAAACTGACTGCCAAAGGGCAGGCCACCCGAGCCCGGATCATCGACGGTGCCGCAGCGGAGATCCGCGAGCGCGGCGTCGCGCTCACCACCATCGAGGACGTGATGGCGCGCACCCGCACCTCGAAGAGCCAGATCTTCCACTACTTTCCGCGCGGGAAAGAGCAACTGCTGCTCGCCGTCGCGACGCTCGAATCGCGGCGGGTGCTGGACGATCAGCAGCCCCATCTCAGCGCGCTCACCTCATGGGCGGCCTGGCAGCGCTGGCGGGACGTCGTGGTCGAGCGGTACCGCAGCCAAGGCCAGAACTGCCCGATCGCGGTGCTGATGTCCGAGATCGGCCGAACCAGTACCGGCGCGCAAGCCGTTACGACAGAACTGATCGATTCCTGGCGCAGCGCCATCGCCGATGGCATCGTGGCGATGCAGCAGCAGGACAAGATCGCCCGCACCGTCGATCCCGGGCGCGCGGCGGCCGCGCTGCTGGCCGGCATCCAGGGCGGAGTCGGGATCATGTTGGCCACCGGTGACCTGACGTATCTCGAGGCCGCACTCGACGAGGGCATCAGCGCGCTGCGACAGGGTTAGCTGTCGGTAGCGCGCCGTCGATATTTCCGCCGGCTCACACGACACCCGTGGTTGTTAGTTCGCCTACACGTCACCCCATCTGCGTTGACAGCCGTCAAGGCGCCCGAGAAGGATCGACGGCATGTCCGCCAAGTCCGAAGCGCAGGTATTCACCGAGATCGAGACCCGCCTCACGGCGAAGTTTGCGGACCTGCCCGCGGCGCGCGTGGCGACCGTCATCGACGGTGCTCGGCAGCAGTTCGCCGACAGCACGGTTCGGGACTTCGTTCCGCTCCTCGTGGAACGGCGCGCCGAGGAAGAATTGGCACGACTACTGGCCGACAACTCAACTCGCTAGCCCAGCCCGCTCGACCTTCGCCGAATTTGCTGACCTCACAACGGGTTCCAGCACCGTACTGTTATCCATCGAGACCTCTCTGTGAGGACTCTGAGACTATTGAAACGGTACGGTCACGGTCGCGGCTCAGTCCCATGTCGAGCACGCATCCGATTGAAAACAAGTCTTGAACCCGCCTCCCGCGGTGCCCTACGGTTCAGCTGCGCAAATTTTCGGCGCTGTAATTTAAGGGCACATTCAAGGAGACGCCGGTGATGATCAGCTTTGGTCGAATCGCTGTGAAAATAGTTGCCAGCGCCGGTGTGTGCGCTGCGGCCGTGGCCGTGAGCCCGACCGCCGCGGCAGTCCCACTGAAGACTGGCGGATACGCGTGCGACGCGGGCGGCGTAGCACCTGCAGCCGGGGCGCCTGCCGCTGCGGCTGCGGCCGCACCCTGCGCCGCGCCCGCCGTCGAGTCCTCGGGCATCGTCGGCCCCCTGGCGGCCGCTCCGGTGGTCCCGGCAGCAGTCCCGCCGGTTCCCGCGGTGGTCCCGCCCGTCCCCGCAGCGGTACCGCCCGTCGTGCCTCCCATCCCCGCCGGCTTGCCGATCGGGGCGCCCATCCCGATCGCCGCCGCCCCCGCCGCCATCCCGATGGACATGGGTGGCATCACAGACGGCAAAGAGGCGCGGACCCTGCGGCCCGTCGACGCCGGCGGCCCGACCCCCAATCTGCCGACCCAGCCGGGCCCGCAGAACTAGGTCAGCAAGCCGCACAACAGCTTTCGCCGAAGCACCCGAGCCCTCGCGGCTCGGGTGCTTCGTGCTTCGTGCTTCTGATTGCGTTGACCCTGAACTGAAGACACACGTGTCCGAGTAGCCAGCGCCGTATACGCAGGGTCAACCATTATCCGGCGTTGACTCTGAACTGAGGGCGTACTCGTACGAGCAACGACCGCCCCAGCCGCAGGATGAATGCGGCGAAGGACGGCGAACTACACTGCGGCGCAAGCTAAGGCTATGGCTATGGCTATGGCTATGGCTATGGCTCGACGATGACCGGGTCGCCGACGTTGACGGTATTGAAGTACCACTCGGCTCCCGCGGGCGCCAAACCAATACAACCGTGGCTGACGTTCTCGAAGCCCATCGACTCGACGGCCCACGGCGCCGCGTGCACGAACAGTCCACGTTGACTGATCCGGACTGCGAACTCGACCTCCGTCATGTACCCGTCCGGATGGTCGACGGGAATGCCGACACTGCTCGAATCCATAAGCACATTGCGGTCTTTCGCCAACACGGTGTACTTGCCAATCGGGGTCTCATACTCCGGACGGCCCATGGTCGCGAGCAGCACGCCCGACTCGCCCAGATGGGGCAGATGATGGGGCGCCGGCATGTCCGGCGGTGTCTGGCCGTCGATCGTGACAGTAAAGGTGTGGTCGGCGACGTGAGCGGTGCCGATGACCGCCGGTCCCGTGGTGAGCGCCATCGGCTGGCCGGCGACCGTCAGCTTGATGGTGCTGTGCGCAGGCCAGAATCCGTCTGGAACCCATTGCACCACTTTGTCATCCAGCCATTCGAACTTGCCTGCCATCGCCGGCGTGGACGTCACGTCCAGGGCCATCTCGGCGGCTGCTCGGTTGGTGATCGGCCGCTTGAAGGTCACCACGATCGGGTGTGCGACGCCGACCGGCACGCCTTGCGTCGGCTGCGTCGATTCGATGATCGAGCCCAGCGGCAGTCGAATGCCTGCCGTCTCGATACCGAGCGCGCCGCCAGTGGTGGTCGTGGCGACCACGACCACGGCAAGGACACCGTGAACTAACACCCGCATATATCCGACCCCTTTGTCGCTGGCCGCATGGTTGAACACGGTCATGGTATGGGCCGGTGAACGCCGAAATCCGTACGGCGCGTCAATATTTCGGTCAAAGATTCGTCACGGATTGGCCACCCAACATCACGGCAACGGCGAACATGGGCATTCTTCGATATCTACCATTGACGTGCACGACAATAATGTGTAGAGGGGGCTACGGAAGGGCTGGACCAGCCATGACAACAGACCGCGTTGCACGTCCGGACACGGCAGATGCCGAGTGCGTCGACTGCGGCTACGTACCCGAGCTGAAGCGGACCCTCGGTGGCTTTCAGGTCTTCGCCGTCTCGTTCGCCTTCATCTCGGTTGCGGTGGGGATATTCGGCACCTACGACGACCTACTGCAGACCTCGGGTCCCGTCGGCATCTGGCTGTGGATCATCGCCGCCATCGGGCAGACACTCGTGGCGCTCGTCGTCGCGCAGTTCGCGGCCCGCATCGCTCTGAGCGGGTCGTCGTATCAGTGGGCATCGCGGCTGGCCAATCCCAAGGTGGGCTGGCTCTTCGGCTGGCTGACGTTCTGGTACCTCGCGATAGCCGCCGTGGCGGTGGACAACGCCTTGGCCAGCCAGGCTCTGATGCCGCTGCTGGGTATCGGCGACAACGAGGACACGGCACGCCTGATCACCATCGCGGTACTCGTGGTCCAGGCAGCTCTGGTCATCGCGTCGACCCGACTGCTCGGCCTGATCACCTCCGGCGCAGTCGGTTTGGAGCTGGGGATCGTCCTGGTCCTGGTGCTCGTCCTCGGGATCGTCATGGCGGTTACGGGCAGTGGGCACGTCGACAACCTGACGACTCGCGGCATCACTGGCGGCGCGGGCGACTACTACGCCATCGGCGGCGGTCTCATGGCCGGCATGATCATGGGCCTCACCACGCTGGTCGGTTTCGACTCGGCCGCGAACCTGGCGGAGGAAGCCAAGGATCCGTTCCGGAGCGTGCCCCGCGCCATCGTCGCATCGGTGGTCGCGGCCGGCGTCGCGGGCCTGGTGTTTCTGATCGCGCTCACCATCGCCATCAAGGACGTCAACACCGTCAGCCACAGCGGCTCCCCGGTCGCGCTGATCATCAGGGAACAGCTCGGCCCGGTCGCCGAACGAATCCTGTTGGCGGGCATCGTCTTGGCCATGTTCGGTGCCGGCCTGGTGGTGATGGCCGCGTGTTCGCGGCAGGTGTTCGCCATGGCCCGTGACGCCCGCTTCCCCGCGCACCGCATGATGCGGCAGGTCAACCCCCGCACCCAAACTCCCGTGCCGGCAACACTATTGATCCTCGGAGTCGGCGTGGTGCTCATGGCAACGCTGCACGGCGCCGCGCTGATCCAGCTGATCATCGCGTCGACGATCCTGCCCGCGCTGATCTACGGCGCCATCGTCGTGCTGTACCTCGCCGTGCGAAAACGGTTGGAAAACAAGGAGGGTGGCTTCAGCCTCGGCCGCTTCGAACTGCCGGTCGCCGCTGTCGCGATGATCTGGGTGGCCCTCGCCATATTCGTTCTCGTGACACCCCAATCCGCACGGGTACCGAGTCTCATCGTGGTCGGCCTCATCGCCATCGGCATCGGGTACTTCGTCAAGATGTTGATCTTCAACCGTGAAGTACTCGACTCCGAGCCAGGCATCGACGAGTTCGCCGCGCCGGCGGCCGACCGATGAATCCCCTGTCGAGCCGCCCCCGAACACTCACCGGGCCTGTTGTCTGCCCGGACGACGCCGACTACCCCGCGGCCTGCGCCGGATTCAACCTGCTATACCCGCATCGACCCGCCGCCATCGTATTTGCCAGGGATACAACCGATGTCGTCAATGCACTCAGCTGGGCCCGCGGGCACAATCTGCCGGTGCGGGCCCGTAGCGGACGGCACTGTCTCGAGGGCTGGTCCACCGTCGACGACGGCGTCGTCATCGACGTCAGTCACCTGAAGTCAGCGGCCATCGACGCCACATCACGGACGGCGACAGTCGGCGCGGGCCTCAACCAGTCCGAGGCAGTGGCAGCGCTAGGTAGAGCGGGGTTCGCGGCGCCGACCGGGACCGAGGGCTCCGTCGGGTTGGTCGGCGCAACCCTAGGCGGTGGGTTCGGCCTCCTCACCCGTGCCTTCGGGATGGCATGCGACAACCTTCTCGCGGCCGAGATCGTCATCGCCCCCGTGGGCGGCGGGGCCGACGTGCTCGTCGCAGACTCGAATACCAACACGGACCTGCTGTGGGCGCTACGTGGGGCCGGCAACGGCAATTTCGGTGTCGTCACGTCGATGACGTACTCGATTCATCCACTGACACAATGCATTTACGTGGTCGCCTGCTGGCCCCGGCTCGATGACCTGCCCGCGGTATTCGCAGCCTGGCAGGAGTCAGCACCATTCCTGGACCATCGCCTCACCAGTCAACTCGAGATCCGCCGCGACGAGATCACGATGATCAGCGTGCTGACCTCCGGTTCGGAAGCCGAGGCACTGCAGATGCTGGCTCCGATCCTGTCCGTCGGCACACCCCGAATCGAAGCAACGGACTCCGATTGGGCCGACACGTTCACCGGCTTTCAAATACCGCTCTGCGACGAGCCCGCGAATTGGAAGTTCCTCTCGCAGTTCATGACTGCCCCGTTTCCGGCAGAAGCGCTCCAACTCATCGGTGCGTACATGTCGACGGCGCCGACATCCGCCTGCAACTACTTCACCAACGCATTGCGTGGCGCGGCCATGTCCGAGCCGCGCGGCGGCGCGGCGTATGCCCATCGCGACGCCCTGTTCTACGCCGAACCCGGTGCGGGCTGGGGCGTCCGCGGCGGCGCCCCCGCCGCAGATGATCCACTGACCGAACGCTGCCTGAACTGGATCGCCGAGTTCGGAGAGGCCTTGCAGCCCTTCGCGCACGGCGCGTACACCAATGTCCCCAACGCCGGCATGCCCGGCTGGGAGCACGCCTATTGGGGTGCAAATGTCGAACAACTGCGCGCGGTCAAAGCCAAGTACGACCCCGAGAATATATTTCAATTCGAACAGGGCATCACCGCCATGAAATCCATGTCGTGACATTCGCCGCCGGCAGGCAGAAGATCATCCCCAATCAAGATCAATTCGACATCCGCCGAGACCGAACTCAACCGGCTGCTTACCGCATCCGGCTGGGTGGGGCCCGCGCCTGAGAAGGCTGCCGCGACGAAAGCCAAGGCCGCAGTCCCACCGGGTGGGAGCTCGCCCGACGGCACCGAACAGTTGTGATTGCCTGCACACGAGGGCGGACGCGATCGCGGTCCGCGCCCTGACGACATCGAAAGGAAATGGCTGCGATGGCAGATTCGGATAGCTTGTCGGACGTGGTGGCGATCGTCACCGGTGGCTCACGCGGGCTCGGCGCATCGATGGCGCGGCACATCGTCGCCGGCGGCGGCAAGGTCGTCATCGCTGACGTCCTCGATGAGGAGGGCGAGCAGCTGGCATCCGAGCTCGGCGCCGCGGCCCGGTATGCACACCTCGACGTGACCGATCGCGCCCAATGGGACGCCGCCGTCGCGCGGACGGTCGCCGAGTTCGACAAGATCACCGGTCTGGTGAACAACGCCGGCATCTCCACCGGCCAGTTCATCGAGCATGAGCCGCTGGATCACTTCCGCACCGTGCTCGACGTCAACCTGGTCGGCGTCTTCAACGGCCTGCAGGCTGTCATTGCGCCGATGCGCGCGGCCGGTGGCGGCTCCATCGTCAACATCTCATCGGCCGCGGGCCTGATGGGTCTGGCGCTGACCGCGGGCTACGGCGCCTCCAAGTGGGCGGTGCGCGGCCTCAGCAAGATCGCCGCCGTTGAGCTCGGCACCGACCGCATCCGGGTCAACTCCGTGCACCCCGGCATGACCTATACGCCGATGACGGCGCAGGTCGGCATCCAGCAAGGTGAGGGCAACTACCCCAACACCCCGATGGGTCGCGTCGGCGAGGCCGACGAAATCGCCGGCGCCGTGACCTACCTGCTCTCACGTGCCGCCTCGTACGTCACCGGTGCCGAGATCGCGGTCGACGGCGGCTGGACCGCCGGCCCCACCGTCAAGTACGTGATGGGCCAATAAACCAAAGGCGGCTTCCCGCAAGGAGACAACGGTGTCTAACGCACCACCGTCACCGCGCCTTTACGCCGAAACCATCGCCTCGGCGCGCGGAGTCAGTGCGCCGCGTTACGGGCCAGGTCGATGGCGAACGACTTCACGAAGGTGCCCGCACCCGGTTCCCCGCGGCCACACGACCCGTCCGATTCGCCGACCCGCTTGACCCACAGGTAGGCATCAGCGTGCGGACCGGCGGTGTCAGTGGTGGGCGCGACACCCAGCGCGCGGCCGTCGGGGTTGCACCAGTACATCGGGTCGCCCTCGGCCGGCCCGGCACCGTTACGCGAGGTGTCGATGACGTAGTGCGCGCCGTTGGTGAGGCCGGAGATCGCCTCGCCGTATCCGATCTCCTCACCGGTGGTGAAGTAGTTGGTGGTGTTGAGGCTGAAGCCGCGCGCCTTGGCGACACCGACATCGTTCAGCCGCGAAGCCATCGTCTCGGCGCTCACCCAGCGCGAGTGTCCGGCGTCGATGTAGACCGCCGCGGCCGGGTCACGGGTGAGCGTGTCGACGGCGTAGCGGATCAGATCGAAGCGCTCCTGACGCTGGCCGGCGGACAGGCAGTCGGCCATCGCGAGTGCGTCGGGCTCGACGACGATCGCTGCCGGCGAGCCACCGAGCCCCGCCGCGACGCTGTCGATCCACGCCCGGTAGCTGTCGGCCGAGCCGAAACCACCCGCGGCGTAGCTGCCGCAGTCGCGGTGCGGAATGCCGTACAGCACCAGCACAGGCGTGGCGCCCGCGGCGTTGGCCGCGCCGGCCAGCCCGGCGACGGTGCCACCGACCGTGGAGGGGGGGAACGCCTGGTCCAGCCAGTAGGCCTGCGGTGTGTTGGCGATAGCGGTGAGCTCAGGGCTGGGCGGGTCGGCCTGTGCGGCGGCGGCCCGGGCCTTCGAGATCGGATCGGCGTAGAAGGGCCGGCCGGCCAGCGGGTTGCTGTCATCGACCAGGCGGATCGCCGGGTTGTCGGCGCGCGGCGCCGGGTCGACGGACAGGCCCACGCCGGCGACGGCGGCGACAGCGAGGAAGGGAGCGGTCCAGCGGGCAACAACGCCAACAGCCGAAGAGATCACCCCAGGAAAATAGTTCGACTTGGTCAATAAGCGCCAATCGGGGGCCAAAGTTGGTGTGCGAGTGATCAATGTGGCTATTGGCCCGCGTCTGGCCCGCGGCGTTGCAGGGGCAAGCGCGCCTAGTTCGTCGACGGTGTTGGTGGTGGTTCGAAGGGTTGGTACCACCACCATTGGGCGCGTTCCCCGGTCGGCCCGGGACACGGCGGCACATCAGGTGGCGGTGTCGTCGGTGGCCGGGCCAGGGACCCGCCGTCGAGTTGTCGGCCCGCGGCGTCGGTGACGACCAGCCGATCGGCCGGCCCGGTGATGGCGATGCCGCCCCGGTGGTGCAGACGGTGATGGTAAGGGCACACCAGCACCAGGTTGTGCAGTTCGGTTTCTCCGCCGTTCTCCCAATGGATGATGTGATGCGCATGCAGGCCGCGCGTGGCACCGCACCCCGGTACCCGGCAGCAGCGGTCCCGATGTTCCAGAGCCCGGCGCAGCCGGCGACTGATGGCGCGGGTACTGCGCCCGGCACCGAACGGCTGACCATGCTTCTCGAGCCACACCTCACACGTCGCGTCACACAACAGCAGGCGGCGTTCGTCGTCGGTGAGCACCGAACCCAGATGCAGACTTGCCTTGTCGTAGTCGAGGTCCACATGCACGACGACAGTGGTGCGCTGTCCATGTGGCCGCAGGGCGACGTCGGTGTCCCAGCCGGCCTCGACCAGGCTCATGAACCCATCCACCTGGTTCGGGAACGGCGCCGCCTGCTCCGACACCGGCTCGTCGGACCCTTCGTGGTCACGTTTCCACTCCGCGACCAACGCATCCTGATGCGAAGCCACCGCGGCGTCCAACTTCGCCGCCTCCAACTTAGGCAGCCGAATCTTGTACGTCGCCGACCCGTCCTCATGCGTGGTCTTGCGCATCGACCGCACCGGCTCCGGCTTCGATTCCGGCTCGGGATCGGGGCGCGGCTCCAGACTCACCGCCTTACGCAGCTGGGTCACTGTGGCACTTTCGGCGAACTGCGCGTAATGCTCATCCGAACCCTCGCCGGCATGCTCGGCCACCACCCCGACCTGATCCAACGACAACCGGCCCTCCCGCATGGCCTCAGCGCAGCGCGGGAACTCCTCCAACCGGTGCGCGACCGCCACCATCACTTCCGCATTGCGCGGCGACACCCCGGTCTTCCACGCCACCAACGACGAGAGCGACCGGGCCCCGGTAGCACCCCACAACCCGTCCCGATCGATCTCGGCCACGACCTCCACCAACCGCCCGTCGATCGCATTGCGCTGACCGATCAGCTCCGACGCCTCAGCCAACAAACCATCGAAACGCTCACACGGCGACGGCGTCTCAACATCGAAAGCCGTTGCCGTGGTGGACATAACACCATCAAAGCAGAGGGCACCGACAAATTTCGGACCCCAAAAAGCAGCCGGTGAGAAGCCCGGAGCTCCGCCCAGAATGAGCTTATGTGTCGGTCTCGCAACCGATTTGACACATGAGCTCAGTCTCGAGCGATCGACCTACTAGCGCCACGTTCAGCGAACTAGCGGTGCCCACCGCCACCGCCGGGGTGCACGGGGTCGATGACACCGGCGCCGGGATACAGGTACCACTCGTCATCGCCGAACGGGAACTCGTCATCGCTCGCGATGACCGACGGCGACGCGGCCGGCACCGACGTCGGCCCGCTGATTTCACTGCCCTGACAGACGGTCACCGACGGGTCGCAGATGTCGGCCTGTGCCGCCGGTGCGGCAAGAATCCCCGCCGCCAGGCCTGCTGCCGCGAGCAGTGTCGCCTTCTTCAGATCCATGGCGGTTCCTTTCTCCGTCCGCGGTCGTATGGGACGAAGCTACCGCCAGTCACAAGAATTCGTGGGCTGCCGCCCTGGTCAGTGCTGGGTGCCCAGCGAGCAGAACGACAGGACGACGGTGCCGCCGAACGACGTCGACAACCGGGCTTTCGTCTCGGCATCCTTCTGCGTCTGGGCCACGCCCGTGCCCCACATGAGGCTGTGGTTGAACGGGTTGGGACTCGTCGCGAGTGCGGCGCACTCGTTGTCGCCCCACACCACGATCCGGCAGTCGGTACCGCCCTTGTTCAGGCAGTAACCCACCGCGTCGTACTTGGCCTGGTTCGCATCGAGCAGGCTCTGCGTGTAGCCCCACTGGCCCGTCGCCGGTGAGAACGCGATGGCGAGATACCTGTTTACTGCGGCGCTCGCCGGACTTGCCGCGCCGAGCGCACCCGCGATGGCTCCGGCGGCGATGAGGGCAGCGGCGGCGGCTGAGCGGCGACGGACAGATACAGCGGTCATGGCGTTCTCCTTGGCTGTTCGGCGGCCCCCTGTGGGCTCCGTTCACCAGCTAGGAGCGATCAGCCATCGCCAAGTCGACACTTTTTTCAGAACGACCTTTTCATCGGATTTCCGGGATGCGCTCCGGATGCAGCATCTCGGCGTAGCGCAGCTCCTCGGGGATCCCGAACCCGTCGACCAGCACCTCGGCATACGGCCGGAGCTTTCGGCAGCGATCGTTGATCCCGGCGGTGACGGACTTGGCCCGGTCCATGGACAGGAAGCGGTGCTCGATGTACCACGCCTTGTCCTCTTCGATCACCGACAGCGCATACAGATCGCACAAGAGGCCGAAGATCTCACAGGCCTCCGGATCCGTGCAGGCGTCGATACCGGCCGCGAAGGACTCGAACACGATGCGGTCGATGTGCGCCGACGCCGCATGCAGCACGTGGTCCTGCACCGAGTTGAATGCCTCGAACGGGCTCATCTCCTTGGAGTTGGCCTGCAGACGGCGGGCCACCGTCGACAACAGGTAGTCGGCCCGGTCCTCGAACATCTTCGCCTGGGTGCCGCGGTTGAAGAGGCTGCCCTCTTCCTCGTTGTCCTGACGAGTATCGAGCAGGTTCTGCAGGATGGTCTCGGTGCCGGTGCTCCGGCGTACGCGCTCACGGGCCGTGCTGGTCGCGAACCGCACCCACTCGAAGGGGCTCATCCCCTTGATGTCGTCGGCGTACTCGGTGAGCAGGTGCTTGGCCACCAGCTGCGTCAAGACGTGGTTGTCGCCTTCGAAGGTCGTGAACACGTCCGTGTCGGCCTTGAGCGCGATGAGCCGGTTCTCCGCGAGATAACCCGCACCGCCGCAGGCTTCGCGACATTCCTGGATGGCCTTCGTCGCATGCCACGTCGCGGCGGCCTTGAGGCCCGCGGCCCGCGCTTCGAGTTCCCGCTGTACTTCCCCGTCGGGTTCCTCGACGTCCTGCAGATCATGCAGGTCGGACACCAACTCGTTCTGCGCGAACTGCAGTGCGTACGACTTCGCGATCAACGGCAGCAGCCGACGCTGATGCACCAGGTAGTCCATGATGAGGACTTCCTCGTCGGTCTGTGTCGTACTCCCCGGTCGCTTCGCTCCTGCCCCTGACGGCGCCTCGAACTGCCTGCGCTGCAACGCATACCGGGTCGCGATGTCCAGTGCGACGCGTGCGGCGGCCGCGGCGCTCCCGCCGACCGTCACGCGGCCGCGGATCAGCGTGCCCAGCATGGTGAAGAACCGCCGGTTGGGGTTGTCGATCGGGGACGAGTACGTGCCGTCCTCGGCGACGTCGCCGTAGCGGTTGAGCAGGTTCTCCCGCGGGATCCGCACGTGGTCGAACTGGATGCGGCCGTTGTCGACGCCGGGCAGTCCGCCCTTGTAGTGACAGTCCGAGGTCCGGATGCCGGGCAGGTCGTTGCCGTACTCATCGCGCAGCGGCACGATGAAGCAGTGCACCCCATGGTTCTCACCCTTGGTGATCAGCTGCGCGAAAACCGCTGATACCTGGGCTGATTCGGCGGCGCCGCCGATGTAGTCCTTCCGCGACGTCGGAGTCGGTGAGTCGATGACGAATTCCCCGGTGGCCGGGTCGTACGTCGCCGTCGTCTCCAGGGACTGCACGTCGCTGCCATGCCCGGTTTCGGTCATGCCGAAGCAGCCGACGAGGTCCAGGTCGATGGCTTTGCGCACGTACGCCTCGTGATGGCGTTCCGTGCCCAGGTTGTCGATCGCACCGCCGAACAGGCCCCACTGCACGCCGGCCTTGACCATCAGCGACAGGTCACTCATGGCCAGCATTTCGATGCGGGCGATGGTGGCGCCCGCATCGCCGTTGCCGCCGTGGCCTTTCGCGAAGGCGTCCTCCGCGGCGCCGCGCGACGCCATGTACTTCATCTGCTCGGTGACCTTGGCTCGGGCCACCGTGGTGTCCGGCGTGTAGTGCGGCTTGAACAGGTCTACGGAAAGCTCCTGCCGAATACGGTCTTTCACCTCGCGCCAACGTCCATCGAGGGCGTAGCGGAGATGTTCGGCGGTCGTCGTCACAAGGGTCCCCTCCATCGCACGGTCGCGTTGACGACCGAATGGTCCATCTAGCGTTCGATGCTGATGCCGTACAGATCGATACTGTGCGGCAGCGACTTCTGCGAGTTCAGGGTAGCTCCGCGCAGCACGGGAGTGGATTCGTTCAACACGTGCGCAAGGAAGGCCTGTCCGAGGAACACCGACAGGCCGGCGCCCGGGCAGCCCTGTGGGCCGTGGCTGAAGAAGTTGTACGACCAGTCGCTCCCGGCGTCCCCGCTGACCCATTCACCTGGCGAGAAACGGTCGGCATAGGGGGTCCGGTCGCGGTTCCGGTGGTTGAACACGTTGTAGATGAGAACCTGCTTGCCTTCGGGCAGCACCGCCCCACTGGGGAACTCGATATCCCGGGTCGCGACGCGGCCGAACAAACCCGTCGTCGGCCACAGCCGCATGGTGTCGAGCAGGCACCCGCCGAGGTACTTCAGGGACGCGATGCCCTGCCCTGAGTTGATGTCGGCCGACGCCGCTTCCGCACGGACCTCGCTCAGGTTCTCGGCGTGGGTGGCCAGCACGGCGAGGGTCCGGAAAGCGTTGGCCGCCAGGGTGTCCCCCATCGCGAACAACCAGTGGATCACCTGGCTCGCGGGGCTCGCGGTCTCCGGCGGGGCGGTTTCCGCGATGAGCGCGGCCAGACTGCCCGGCTCGGGTTCGGTCAGGTAGGACTTGATGTGGGAGACGAATCCCGGATAGCCGGGCGCCGGCTCGCCGGGCATCCCGTTGCCCGCCGACATCAGTTCGCTGAGCTGGGAGGTGAGCCGGTTGTCGTCGCCGGCCTTGTCACCGAACACCACGCACCGCGTCAGCCGCTGGAATGCCGCGTTCCACTCCGACCACTTCAGTTCGGCCGACCCGAGGCCTGCCACGGTCCGTGCGACCTTCTCGACGAATGCCTGCGCCAGCCTGTGCACCGGGTGGCCGGTGTCGAGCACCGCCTCGGCGAACCGGCGGCGGTCCTCCCACGGCTGCCCGCGGGAGATGGTGAGTGCGTCCGGCTGGAACGCCGCCATGCCCTCCCGCTTGGGCTTCGGGTCGGAGGCGAACGGATCGGGCGACCCTCCCAATACGAACTCGAGATCGTCGGGGTGGTGCACCAGCAGCGCCTCGTCGGCAACCACCCGGACGTAGAACGGACCGGGCCCGTAGCTGCGCACCATGCCCTCGACGAGCTGGTAGCCCAGATAATCCGAGCTGAGCCCAGATGCGATGCGGCTGGGCAACTCTCGCTTGTTGAACAGTCCCAGAAGGACGTTCGGCACACCGATCTGGGCGGTGAACCGAACACCTTCGATGATGGATGCGTGCGGGAAATCCTCGGCCATTGTTCGTCAGCCCCAGGGCAGGTAGGCGCGGACGGAGTCGGCCAGCTGCACCACCGGGTTCTTCTTCCCCGGCACCGGTGCGCCCAGCTTCGGCCACGGCGCGAACACCCGCTCGACGTCGCCGATCACCGGATCCAACTCCGGGTAGTGCCTCAACATGACGTCCTTCATGGTGTTGTTGTTCACCCAGTCGAAGCCGACCTGGGTGTACACCTCGGGCTTGAAGTCTTTGGTAAAGAAGCGGTCGCTCTTGAGCCGGCGCGACGCCATCAGGATGAAGATGCGGAAAGCCGTATCCGAGAAACCGAATCCCTTCGGCGGTTGCTCGGCCTGCATACCGATCTGCAGGTCGACGGCATCGACGTCGCCGTTGTAGACCTCGTTGATCTCCCGCGCCCACTGCTTGTTGGGGGTGATGTCGTCGATGGTCTTGCGCCGCGGCATCCGCAGCGCTTCACGGAAGTCGTTGTAGCGCGGCACACCTCGCTCACGGTCGCGCACGATGTCGAGGGTGGCGAGGTCGGTGACCTGCCCGTCGACGCGGGTGAGGTTGCGCAGCGCGTTCGGGTAGTTGTGCAGGCATACGGCACCGGCGCTGGCCAGGCCGAACGAGTACCACATGTCGCCCATCTGAATCTTGTCCATGAAGCCGCGGGTGTGCGCGCCCTGCAGCTGGGTGAAGTCCGCCTTGACCAGATGCTCGCCGGACTCCAGCGAGAAGAAGTTCCAGTCGTCCGGGATCAGCGGGTGCATGCGGTAGACCGAAACGAACTCCTCGGTCAGCGAGAACGGCGCCCCATGGTGATCAGTCGGCGAGCCGATGATGCCCGAGATCGCCTCGTTGTCACTGATCCGGCCGAACTTCTCCTGGAACGTCTCCCCCAGTGCCCCATACCAGTTCGCGTTCATGCCGATCTGCAGCGCGGGGTGGCGCAGCACGCACGGCGTCCACTCCACGGTGTGGATCTTGGCGATCAGCGCCGAGACGACGAGCACGCCGATCTCGAAGAGGCGCTGGTCATCGAAGCTCGGATAGGCCTTCTTCAGGGCGTCGCAGACGGCGTTGTGCTCGCGCGCGAACATCGTGTGCAGCAGACCCGTGCCGACCCAGTAGTTCTCTTGCATACCGGTCAGGTCGATGCCCTTGATGTTGCTCTCGGGCAGGCGGCCACTCGGCTCGACCTTGACCTTGCCGTCGACGAAGGTACGAACCTCCGACTGGCGTTCCTTGCCACTGCCGTAGACCTGCGAACCATCCCACCAGTGCGTCTCCGCGTTGGCGAAAACCGGTGCCGGACAACCGTCCGCGATCTCGCCGCGCAGCGGGATGGTGCACCGGATTTTCATCGGGTTCTCGGGGAACTGGTCATCGGCGCTCAGCGGGATGTCGATGGTCTTGTCGGGCACACCATCGCCGTGGAAGAACCAGTTGTGGTTCTCGAACTGCAGCCACGCGGCGGCGAGTGCGTTGATGATGCCCGCGGGCTTGAAGTCGTCGCGGGCCATCAGCTTGCGGCTGATCACCCGCGGGTCGGGCTTGAGGAGTCGCTTGACGTCGGTAACCGTCATCGACAGCGGCACATTGCGGCCGAAGCCGGTGCCCTTGGCACCCATGTGCGGATCTTCGAGGTCGTTCCACGTGCCGTCGGGCTGGCGGGCACGGCGCACCTCGTCGTTGGGCTGACCCAGGTCGTTGGACGGCCGCATGCCGTACGCCTCGTACAGGTTGTGCTCGCGCAGCTCATCTCGGGTCTTCGCCAGCGCGTTCAACTGCAGGAGGAGAGAAGGATATTCGTGCCACTGGGACGGAATCATGTTGTCGCCGTTTCTTTTCGAAGTTTGCAGTGGTCGTCGGGTGATCTGAGGTCCGTCAGCGAGGTGTGCGCAGCGCGAAATATCCAATCTTGCTGAACCGGTCAGAGCCGGTGTTGAACAAAATCTTGCCGAGGTACACGCCGGGTACCAGCTCCACCAACTCGTCGCGGATACTGCGGATCACCAAGCGCGGATTGGACTCCACGTTGGCGTAATCGATGACCATCACCTGACGGTCGGGGTCGTCCTTGCCGGCTTCGACGTACGTGGCGAAATCGAAAGCGAGTTTGCCCGATTCGGCGTCACGCATCGAGTACAGCGGCCACAACAATTTGCCGACCAGTCCGGTGCTACGAGTCAGCCGGTTGTCGCCGGTGCCGCTGTCCGAGTCGAAGCGTTTGCCCTGCCAGGGCATCCACAGAGCCGTGACGGCCCGGGTAACCGTGTCGAGCGCCGGGTTCGTCGTCGTCATGACGAGGATGCCCTCGGTCGGGCCATCCAGATCGACCGGCGGCGTACCGAGCCGGAAAAGGTCGTTGAGCTGAGTTTCAGCGGAATCGGCGTCGTTGTCGGCCAAAGTGGAGAGCTCGACGATCCAGCTCCACGCCGAGTCGACCGCTCCGGATTGCCCCTCCGCCGCCGATTTTCGCAACCATTCCAACCTGTCGTCCGCAGCAGGACCCGCGGCGGTTTCTTGTTCGCTCATCGGCACCATTTCCGTTGAATTTCGAGCACCCGCGGAGGATGATAGTGATCTACGCCACTCTTTGTTGGCATTTCAAGACGATCGTCCAAGCTTTGCCACTGCGGGTGGAAGTGCCTGATCAGAGCAATAGACTTAGAATTTCTCGCCAGTTCACTGACACCTCATCTGCCACTGGAGCCCTGTGGATACCGCTTCGAGCCGCGTTGCAGGCCGACTCACGGGTCCGCGTGCGCAAAAGTTCGCTGCGCGCCGCCAGGCGCTGGCTGCGCAGGCCACCCGCGGGCTTGCTGAACTCGGCTTCGCGCGGGCCAGCATGCGCGAGCTCGCGCAGCATTGCGAGATATCGCTCGGCGTCTTGCACTACTACTTCGACGACAAAGACGACCTCGTCATGTGCTGTGTCCGGCAATACAAGGACCACTTCGTCGACCGCTACGACTCGATCGTCATCGATGGCAGCTCCGGGCCGGAGCTCAAGGCCCGCATCAGTGGCGCGCTCAGCAACTCGCTGCGCGAATCGGCCGTGATGCACCGACTCTGGTACGACCTGCGCACCCAGGCACTCTTCGACGACCGCTTCGCCGTGAGCATCAACGAGATCGACGACAGCCTTGCCGCACTCACCTGGAAGGCGATCATCGCCTACGCCGAGCTCACCGAGTCCGCCGTCACCGTCTCGCCGGCCATCGTCTATGCGACGGCGGACGGGCTCTTCCACCGCGCACTGCGCGACCTGGCCACCGGAGACACCAACGCCCCGCAGCGGCTGGCGCACGAAATCGAGTCGGCGCTGGACGATTTCGTGGGCAGAGTCGAATAGCCTTCGAATCGCGTCCCCGCCGGCATCGTCCCGCAGTCGACCTCGAGTGCATACCCTGGTCGGAGATCAAGATCAGCCCTTGGCGCGATGCCGGCCGGCCCGGCCGTTCGTAGCGTCGATGACATGACACACGCACACGTTCCGACCCCCGCGGAGATGCTGCGGGATTGGCTGCGCCACAGCGCCCAGCAGTTCGCCGACGCGGTCACCGGCGCCGGCACCTGGATTCAGAGCCGCACCCATTGGCCTGAAAATCGGGCCGACTACTACCCGCCGCGGCGCGAAGCGTCATTCGAGGAGGCGGCCATGTCCCGCGAAATGTACCGGCTCTGAAGGGCTTTCACGGCTGCCTCGCGCCGCGGTCACCGCGTTTGGCGAACTCGGCCGGCGAGCACCCCACCGCCCGCGTGAACGCCGCGCTGAAGGCACTCGCCGAGCTGTAGCCGACCTTACCGGCCACTGCCGAGAGCGCGGGCCGCTCACCCAGCAGCAGTTCCTTGGCTCGCGCGACCCGCCATTCCGTGAGGTACTGCATGGGCGGGATGCCGACAGTGTGGGAGAACCGCTCGGCGAAGACGGCCCGGGACATCCCCGCCGTACGCGCCAGCTTCTCGACCGTCCACGCCCCGGCCAGATCGGCGTGCAACGACCGGAGCACGCCGGACAACGCCGGATCAGCCAGTCCCCCAAGCAATCCCTGCTCCACCGATGCGTGCTCGGTCTGGAACCGCCATGCCTCGATGAGCAGCACCTCGACCAGGCGCTCGAGGATGAGGTCCCGGCATCGGTTGTGCTCGCCCGCTTCCTCGGCGATCAGTTCGACGATGCGGCCGAGACGGGACGCGCCGGGTTCGCCCCGCCGAATGAGAATCGCCGGTGGCAACAGCCGGGCTACCAGCTCCGCATTCGCGCGATCGAACTGGAAGTACCCACCCAGCATCCGCATCGTCGGAGCACTGTCACCGTACGCGGCGTCAGCATCGACGTCGATCGGCGCATGCGTCGGCGACAGGGCCGGATCGCTGGCCAGCACGAAGGTCGGCGTCTCCGGCAGGAGCAGAAAGTCACCCTCGCGGAGTTCCATCGCGTCACCGCCCTCCGGACGGAACCAGCATGCGCCTTCGAGCATCACGCAGAAGGACGGATCGGTATACCGCGGCTTGCGGATGCTCCATTGCCCGCCGCCGGCCACGATCTTGGACCGCACCGCCCGCGATTGCAACAGCGCGACGATGAAATCGAGCGGGTCCGTTGCCATTTCGACACGGTACCCGCGACTGGGCGAGTAGGTGCCTATTCGCTCTGCGCGGCGACGAGCGCCAGCGCATCTGGGCCCGCCGCGTACCTCAGTCGGCCCGACGTATCGGTCGCCGCTTCATAGACGACTTCGGCGACGTCGGACGCCGTCGTGAACACGTCGACGTCCCCGAATGCGGCCATGACCGGGGCCGCGAAGTCCAGGTATTCCGGCGGCAGCAGGCCGTCCATCCGGGAGGCACCGTTGACGGTGAAGTTGGTGCCCGGGCCATAGCCCGGCTCGACAAGTTTGGCTGCCACTCCGAAGAACTCCAGCTCCAACGCCAGCGAGCCGGTGAACCCCTCGATCGCAGCCTTACTCGCGGTGTACACCGCGGCCAGCGGCATCGGCGCCAGCGTCGTGCTGGAGGTCACGTTCACGACGACGCCAGAGCGTCGTTCGCGGAACTGCGGGACCACCGCCTGGGTCGTCGCCATGACCCCAAAGGTGTTGGTCTCGAACACCTCCCGAATCGTCGCCATCGGGGTGGCCTCGAATGCGCCCACGACCCCGACGCCGGCGTTGTTGACCAGCACGTCGATCGGGCCGGCCGCCTGGACGGCCGCGGCGATGCTCTGCGGGTCCGTCACGTCGAGCGCCAACACCCGGATGCGGTCCGAGTCCGGAAGTAGCTCGGGCCGTGGCGTTCTCATGGTCGCGACAACATTCCAACCTTGCGCGTGGAAGTGCCGAGCAATCTCCAGCCCATAGCCCGACGAACAACCCGTGATCAACACTGTCTTCATAGCTCAAAACGTAGAGTCACCAAACGCGACGATCAATGCGCTTTCGTCTGAGATTCATGCGCGATCGTCTGGACATCCGCCCGAGCGGCGGGCAATAGCGACCAAATCAGCGCGACGTTAATCCTTCACCATCGGTCGGAGGGCTCCTACGTTCGGTGTCAAGGCGCATGCGCCTGACCGATTGCCGACGACGTGAGGAGCGTGATGACCACCCGCGAGGTCCCGGCGGCCCCCGTCGCCCCGGTGGCCCCCGGTACCGAACCTGCTGCGGTGCAGTCGGTTTCCTGGCTGCGCCGCGTGCATGCCCGGCGCTGGGAAATCCTCCGCTGGCTGTCACCGCTGGCGGTACTCCTGCTGTGGCAGGCCGGCAGCGCGTGGGGCCTGATCGATCCAGAGGTCCTTCCGGCGCCACAGACCATCGCGGAGGCCGGCATCGAGCTGATCGGAAACGGTCAGCTCGCCGAAGCGCTGCGCATTTCCGGCGTCCGCGCAGCCGAAGGCCTCCTCCTCGGCGGAATCATCGGCACGACCCTCGGCGCCCTCGTGGGCTTCTCGAAGTGGGCCGACGCCACGGTCGATCCGACGATGCAGATGATCCGGGCGCTGCCCCACCTGGGCCTGATCCCGCTGTTCATCGTCTGGTTCGGCATCGGCGAGCTGCCCAAGGTGCTCATGGTCGCGTTGGGTGCGGCGTTCCCGCTGTACCTCAATACGTCCTCGGCGATCCGCCAGGTCGACCCCAAGCTGTTCGAAACCGCCGCAGTACTGGGCTTTTCACCACTGCAACGGCTGCGGACCGTCGTCATCCCCAGCGCCGCACCCCAGGTCCTCGTCGGTCTGCGGCAATCGCTGGCCATCTCCTGGCTCACCCTCATCGTCGCTGAACAGATCAACGCCGACTCGGGCGTCGGCTACCTCATCAACAATGCGCGCGACTTCCTCCGTATCGACGTGATCATCTTCGGGCTCGTCGTATACGCGCTGCTCGGCATCATCACCGATGCACTGGTGCGGGTCCTGGAGCGTCGAGCCCTGCGCTACCGAGCCTGAAAGGCACACCATGACAACGCTTTACGACGCGGCCACCGAGGCGCCTGCCGTGGCCGAGCCGCCCGCGGCCGAGTTGCGCTCGGTATCCAAGTGGTACGGCGGCAATCGGGTGCTCGACGACGTCACCCTCAGGGTGCAACGCGGCGAGATCGTCGCGCTGGTCGGGCGCAGCGGTTCGGGCAAATCGACAATACTGCGCGTACTTTCGGGCCTCGCCGGGGATTTCCGCGGACAGCGGACAGTTCAGGGCGCGCCGGCCGTCGCGTTCCAGGAGCCACGGCTCTTTCCGTGGCGATCCGTTCGCGACAACGTCCGATACGGCCTGACCCGCACCAAATTGTCGCGCGCCGAATCACTTTCCCGCGCCGACCAGGCCCTGGCAGAGGTCGGTCTGGCCGACAAGGCGCAGGCCTGGCCGCTGACCCTGTCAGGTGGGCAGGCACAACGGGTATCACTGGCCCGTGCGCTGGTGGCAGAGCCGCAACTGCTGCTGCTCGACGAGCCATTCGGCGCGCTCGACGCCCTGACCCGGCTCTCCATGCACCGGCTGCTGCTGAACCTCTGGCGCCAGCACAACTTCGGGGTGCTGCTGGTCACGCACGACGTGGACGAGGCCATCGCGCTCGCCGACACCATCGTGGTGCTCGAGCACGGGCGGGTGGCGCACACCCTGCCGATCGAGAACCCGCGCCAACCGCACGGCCTGCGCGACCGACACACCGACGACTACCGCGCCGAGCTGCTCGCACAGCTCGGTGTCTGACAGGAGAAGACTGTGACGCATTCACGGACAGCCCGGCTGGTATCCATCCTGGCCGCCGGCGCACTGCTCACCGCCTGCGTTTCCAGCCGCGATACCAAGAGCGAAGTGGCTGTGCCCCAATCGGTTCCGGTGACGGACCTGAGTGGCCTGACGCTGCAGGTCGGCGATCAGAAGGGTGGCACCGAGTCGTTGCTCCGGGCCGCCGGGGAGCTCGACAACGTGCCCTACAAGGTGCAGTTCTCGACGTTCACCTCCGGGCCGCCCCAGGTGGAAGCGGCCACCGCGGGCAAGATCGACTTCGCCGTCACGGGGAACACGCCGCCGATCTTCGGCGCCGCGGCGGGCGCGAAAATCCGCGTCATATCAGCCTATTCGAACAGTGCCGCCGGAGACCAGATCCTCACCCCCGCCGCTTCAGCGGTTCATTCCGTGGCCGACCTCCGCGGGAAGAAGGTCGTCGTCGGCAAGGGGAGCTCGGCACACGGCCATCTCCTGCTCCAGCTGCAGAAGGCCGGCCTGACAGTCAAAGACATCCAGCTGGTGTTCCTGCAGCCGGCCGACGCCTTCACCGCCCTGAGCCAGGGGCAGGCCGACGCCTGGGCCATCTGGGATCCGTACACGGCCCTGGCCCAGAATCAGCTCAAGGTGCGCACCGTGGTCACCGCCGAAAGCGTCACCAATGGCTACGGATTCGGCATCGCTTCAGTGGCCGCGCTGCAGGACGCCAAACGCAACAGCGCGCTGGCCGACTTCGTCCAACGGATCGCCCGGGCCTCGCGCTGGGCCAAGGACCACCCTGACGAGTGGTACCAAAAGTACGCTGCCGCAATCGGAATCGATCCGCAGGTCGCCCGCGCCGCGCAGTCACGAAGCCTGCGACTGGCCATCCCCATCAACGATGCAGTGAGCGCGTCTGAGCAGCAGCTCGCCGACGCGTTCGCGCAGGCGGGACAGATCGAGCACAAACCCACCTTCTCGCAATTCGTCGACAACCGGTTCGGCGATCAATTGTCGCAGTTCTGGACCGCCGCAAATTAGGAGGATCATCTTGTCCGCCAAGTTCTTCTGGTTCCTGCCCACCAACGGTGACAGCCGCTCGATCGTCGGCGCATCACACGCGTCATCGCACCACACGGTTCCGGCGGGTTACCGCAAACCCAGCCTGCGCTATCTCAGTGAAGTCGCCCGTGCGGCCGACCATCTCGGGTTCGAAGGAGTCCTGACGCCGACCGGAACCTGGTGTGAGGACGCCTGGTTGACGTCGGCAGCCCTGCTCGAGCAGACGGAGCGGCTCAAGTTCCTCGTCGCCTTCCGCCCCGGCCTGGTGCCGCCCACCCTGGCCGCCCAGCAGGCCGCGACTTTCCAGCGCTTCTCAGAGGGACGCCTGCTCCTCAACATCGTCAGCGGCGGTGACGATGTCGAGCAGCGTCGCTTCGGCGACTGGCTCAGCCACGACCAGCGCTACGAACGCACCGGCGAATTCCTCGAGATCGTGCGCGACGTGTGGCGCGGCGGGCCCGTCGCCTACCGAGGCAGGCACTACTCCGTCACCGACGCCCGCGTGTCCGAGCCACCGAACCCGTTGCCGCAGCTGTATTTCGGCGGCTCGTCGCCGGCGGCGCTGCCCATCGCAGCAGAGCATGTCGACGTCTACCTGACGTGGGGCGAACCACCGGCCGCAGCGGCGGCCAAGATCGCGCAAGTGCGTGAACTGGCCAAGGCCCGTGGGCGCACCCTGCGGTTCGGCATCCGGCTGCACACCATCACCCGCGACACCTCCGAAGCCGCCTGGGCCGTCGCCAATTCCCTGCTGGCCGAGTTGTCGCCCGAGCAGATCGCCAAAGCCACTGCCCTGCACGCGAATTCCGAATCCGAAGGACAACGACGGATGACGGCGCTGCACGGCGGACGGCTCGACCATCTCGAGGTCTATCCAAACCTCTGGGCCGGTGTCGGCCTGGTGCGCGGCGGCGCCGGGACCGCGCTGGTCGGCAGCCATGAGGAGGTCGCGTCGCTGATCTCCGAGTACCACGACCTCGGGTTCGACGAATTCATCCTCTCCGGCTACCCGCACCTCGAAGAGGCCTACTGGTTCGCCGAAGGTGTGCTCCCGTTGCTGCGTAAGCGCGGCGCCCTAGCTGCTTAGCCGAGGTTCGCACCGGGATCGTCGAGGTCGCTGTGCTGCAACGCCATCGGGGTGATCGCCGGTAGGTCGCCGCCGGCGACCACCTGTCGAGCGATCGGGGTGAGCGCCTGGAACAGGGTCTCGACCTCGTCGTCGCTGAGCACGTCGAGCGTGGGCAGCGCGGCGCCGTCGGTGCAGTACTCGATGTTGTCTTTGAGGGCCCGTCCCTCGTCGGTGAGCGAACCGTCTGCCGTCAACAGACCGCGCCCAGCCAGCCGCGCCGTCACCGCCGCCCACTCGGCCTCGTCGTAGTCGCGGGTGGTGACGACCTTGTCCTTGGTGGTCCGTCCGGCCGCGACATGCAGCACGTTGCTTTCACGGCCGGTGATGCCGGCGGCTACGAGAGCTGCTACGTGGGCGTCGCCTCGCTGCTCACGCAACAGGGTCGCCGCGTGCCAGAGGGCGGCCACCGGCTCGTCGGGCCAGGGCACCGCCGACAGCGCGGCGAACAGGGGACGACCATCGACGGCCGCACCTCGCGCGACCCGGCCCAGCAAGTCAGCCGCGGTGCGCAGATTGTCGTCGGCGGCGAGGCCGTATCGGCGCAAGGCGGCGACCGCTCCCGCTTCCCTGGCGGCGAGGGCCTGCTGGGGCGTGGCGATGTCCCACGCGCCGGCCAGCGACTTCGCGACGCGATGGGCGGCGAAGTTGTAGAAGACCGCCTCGACGACGGGCGCAGGCACCGGTCCCAGCGGCGCTGACCTGGTGACGAAGTATCCGCTCCAGAAACTGCGGTAACCGAGGTCGACGGCGGCCGCCCGTGCCTCCGGCGCGAAGTACGTGATCGCGTGCACGGGTTCGAATCGCTCGAACAACCGACGGGCCAAAGTGGGTGTGCGGGCCATGCTGCCAGTCAAGCACGGGCCCTCCGGCACCCGCGAACAGCCACCACCTATCCCTGAATCGCGTGGTTTTGGGCACATTTGCGTCTGCTCGGCGCAGGTAGACGGCGCATCGACGTGTGTTGCCGGCACCTCGCCACGTAGGGTGCTTTGGTCGGCCTCAGCGAACATGTCGATAGAAAAGTTGGGCACAGTCATGACGACAGCAGCAGAAGCGTCGCCGCTCGAAGCGCGGATCGGCCACCACTACCAGATGGACGGTACCTACCTGGTCGGCCGTGAGAAGCTGCGTGAGTACGCCCGCGCGGTGCAGGACTACCATCCCGCGCACTGGGATGTCGCTGCCGCCAACGCGCTCGGCTACGCCGACGTCATCGCGCCGATCACCTTCACCTCGACCCCCGGCATGAAGTGCAACCGGCGGATGTTCGAGTCGATCGTCGTCGGCTACGACACCTATCTGCAGACCGAAGAGGTCTTCGAGCAGCACCGCCCGATCGTTGCGGGTGACGAACTGGTCATCGACGTCGAACTGACGTCCGTGCGCCGGACCGCGGGCCGGGACTTCATCACCGTGACCAACACCTTCACCGACACCAAGGGCGAGCGGGTCCACACCCTGCACACCACCGTCGTCGGCGTGACGGCCGAGGACATCGACGCTGACATCAAGTCGGCTGCGCAAAAAGCCATGATGCACGACATGAACATCCTGGACATCGGCTCCGAGGAGTATCGCAAGGCGGTGCGCCCCGACGGCGAAATCCGGATCGCCACCGACGCGGCCCGCACGCCGGGAACGCCGTCGTTCGATGACGTGGCCGTCGGCGACGAATTGCCGGTCCACCCGATGCGACTGTCCATCGGCGACCTGGTCAACTACGCCGGCGTGGCGGGCGACGCCAACCCGATTCACTGGGACAAGACCCTCGCGCAGCTGGCAGGCCTGCCCGACGTGATCGCCCACGGCATGCTCACCATGGGTATGGGCGCCGGGTTCGCCTCCTCTTGGTCGGGCGATCCCGGCGCGGTCACCCGCTACACGGTGCGGCTGTCCGCGCCAGCTGTCGTGCCGGCCGCCGAGGGCTGCGCCATCGAGTTCAGCGGCAAGGTCAAGTCGCTGGACCCGGAGACCCGCACTGGCGTCGTCATCGTCGGTGCGAAGTCGGGTGGCAAGAAGATCTTCGGCCTCGCCACCATGGACGTCCGCTTCCGCTGAGTTTCGGGAAGCGCCCTACTGGGCGAACAACACCGCGGGGTTGCCTGACATCGCCGACCACCGGCTGATCCGGTTGACGATGCGCCAGCCTTCCGGCCGGCGGGCCCAGGTGTCGGTGTATTCACCGTTGGTGTCGAAGTTCTCGGCTGCCAGTGGTCCGAGGCCCTGATGGCGGGCCTGGACGTAGGCGCGCGTGACGGCCGTCCCGTCGTCACCGACCTCGACCTGGACAGATCCGATGAGATGCTGCGTACCGCCACAGATTTCGAGGTATCGGCGGAATGTGTCCACCAGTGCCGGCAGGCCTGACTGCGGCCCCTGATCGCCGTAGTCGAACGTCACGTCATCGGCGAAAACCCGTGAGACCTCCGACCATCGCTTGCCGTCGACCATGCGCGCGAAGGCGCCCAACCCCGTCCGCAACTCCTCGGCGTCCACCAGCTTCTGCACTGCGTTGTGCGCTGCCGCGTCCGACATTCGGCTCTCCATCCTGTTCGGTCTCCGCATCTTATGGCCGGGTGCGAGCCTCGCTCCCTCGTGTTTCCCGCGCCGCGAGCCTGCCCCCTCGCGCTTCGCACGGTCGCGGCACCGCAGGTGGCCGCAGGGACGAGCTGACCTAGTCAGGCTTGCCGGTGGTCAACGCGTCGAACCACAGCCGCATGTTGGCCACCATCAGCCCGGCGCCGCGCTCTGCGTCGATAGTCCCCAGCGCCTGGGCCATGGCAATGCCGGCGCCGGTCGCCACCGCCACTTCGATGGCGTCATCCATCAGCGGGTGATCGGCCGGGACCCCTTCCGGCACTGCATCTTCGAGCAAAACACGCGTCGATTCCTTGAACCGCTCCAGCGCCTCACGGGCCTTGGCGAGCTGCTCGGGGTCATGGAATGTACTGGTGACGTATTCAGCGGTCAGCACGACAAGGTTTGGCTCCGCGCCGATGCGTGCCCACCAACTCGCGAGGGCCGCGAGCCTGTCATCAGTGGAGACACCGGCAGCCACGAGCGGCCCGAGCAGCTGATTGAGTTCGGCCATGGAGCGATTCCGGATCACCTCGAGACAGAGCGCTTCTTTGCCCTCGAAGTTGCTGTAGACCGCGCCGATGGTGCGCCCCGCCTCCGCCGCGATGGCGGCCAGGGTCGTGGCGTGGTACCCGTTGGCGTAGAACAGTTGCTCGGCGGCGTCCAACAATTCCTGCCGCGTCTGCGCTTGGCTCTCCGCCCGCGTCAGCACCCTCCGAGCAGCCACCACGTCCTCCACATCCTCCGCCCGACGGGTCTCGATGTTACCGCTATCCAGATAACGCACCAGCTTAGAGACACTTTCTCGGCCGACCGCGCGTCTTCGAATAACTACGTCATCCGAATGTGATAACTATTTAGGATGGACAAGGCCGCTACACGGGGTGCCGACAACCCGCTGCTCGACGAGCTCGGAGAACCACGGGCAGTACTCGAGAAGCTCACCCCCGAGGAATCAGCTCAGCTGCTCGACCTGCTGCGGAAGGCGAAGGTGGCCCATCAGCGCAGCCTGAACGCGTCACTCGACGATGGGCTCAAGATACTGCCCCGGCTGATCCGCCCCGCCGCCCGCAAGATCCTGTTCGGAAGGTGACCCGGTCATGACCGACCTCCTGACACGCGCCCAGCTCTCACTGCTGGCGGCGCTACTGCAGACCGATGCCGCGAACCTGTCCAGCCTCGAGCGGCTGGGCGCCGACGACCTCAAGGACCTGCGCAACGCGATGTCCGACGCACTGTTCGACGAACAGGCCGAGGCCTTCGCGCGCGTGGGCAAGCTGGCGCCGCTGGTGCCAAATGCCTTGGTGGTCAGCGTCGCTCAGCGGGCGGTGCCACCGGAAGTCGCGGGGCGCGTGGGCGGCGCGGTGGGGCTGGCACATGGCGACCGCGCCATCGGGGTGCTGTCCGGGCTGAAACCGGCCTATCTCGCCGACGCGGCACCGTACGTCGACCCGCGGGTCATCCCGCACTTCGCGCCGCGGTTGCCCGCCAAGCTGCTCATCCCGGCGGCCAAAGAGTTGCTGCGGCGACGCGACTATCTGACGGCGTCGCGCTTCGTCGAATTCGCCACCGACGAACTCATCGTGGCGTTCGAGCGGGCCATCGATGACGACGAAGGCATCATCCTGACCGGCGTCCTGGTGTCGGACACGAACGTCATGAACGACATCATGCGTGCGGCCGGCGCGGACCGGTCCCTGCGGATGGCGCGGGCTGCTATCGCGAGCAAGCCCGAGGTGCTGGCGGCGCTGCTGTCGCTGCTGAACCGGATCGACCGCGAGCTCGCGCGGCCGGCGGTCACCGAACTACTGGGCCACTCCGACGTCGACGTCGTGGTGCACGTGCTCGAGGTGGCCAGGGCCGAAGGAGTTGTCGTCGAGGTGCTCGAGGTTTCCGCCGTGCTGGACGGCGAGGTGCGAGCCCGCCTGGCGAGCTTGGACGCCTGGCAACGCATCACCCGTGAAGCCGAGTCCTGGGCGCACGAGACACCGGCGTAATCGGGCCGGTACGTTGATGGCGTCGTTGCACCGACCCCGTGGGAGGCAGCGTGGCACGTCGACTGCCTGAAGGGCGTCTTGCGCGGGGCAGCAAGCTGGGCGCCCTGGCCGCGAAGCAGGCCGTGCGCGGCGGCCGAACCCGGCTGTCGATGATAGGGCGATCGGAACGCGCCAAAGAGCTGCTGGCCGAGCGCGCCACCATCCAGATGGCCGAGAATCTGGTAACGGTGCTGGGCTCTATGAAGGGCGCGGCGATGAAGCTCGGCCAGATGTTGTCGGTGATCGAACTCGACCTGGTGCCCGAATCCCACCGGGAGCAGTTCCGGGAAAAGCTTGCCGCGCTGCGGGATCAGGCACCGCAGGCACCGTTCAGCGCGATGCGCGAGGTCGTCGAAGCCGACCTGGGCCCCATGTCGGACGTCTTCACCGATTTCGACGAATCCCCCACGGCCGCAGCATCAATCGGCCAGGTGTACCGCGCCCGGTTGCGTGATGGCCGCGACGTTGCCGTCAAGGTCCAGTACCCGGGCGTGGATCGGGCGATCCAGGCCGACATGCGTAATCTGGCGCTGCTGATGAAGCTCTGGCGGTTGTGGCCGTCGGCGAACACCGCGATGCTCGACGAGATCACCCGGAACTTCGAAAGCGAACTGGACTACCTGCGGGAAGCCAACACCCAGCACGTGGTGGCCGAGCAGTACCGCGAGCACCCGTTCATCATCGTCCCGGACAGCGTGGTCGAGTTCTGCACGCCGCGGGTGCTGGTCACCGAATACCTCGATGCCGCAGGCTTCGATCACATGCGGGCGCTGCCTGCGGCCGACCGCGATCACATCGGGGAACTGATCTACCGCTTCTACATCGGATCGCTGTTCACCAACCACGAATTCTGCGGTGATCCCCACCCCGGCAACATCATGCTCGCCGCCGATGGCCGAGTCGGCTTCGTCGACTTCGGGCTGTACAACCGCATGGATCCGGCCAACGTCGCGTTCGAGCTGGACTGTTTCCACGCCACGATCGCGGGGCGGGCCGACGACCTGTACCGCCTCATGCTCGACCGCGGCATCGTCGACACGGAATCCGATGTGACAGCTCAGGATTGCCTTGAGTACATCTGGGCCGCGAGCGAATGGCACATGATCGACGAGGACCTCACCATCACCCCTGAACTTGCCACCGGCGCCGTTGTGTCGGCCATCGATCCGCGGCAGACCGAGTTCGCCGGGATGAAGCGGCAGATGCTGCCGCCCGAACACGTCTTCTCCCGGCGCGCAGACTTCCTCACCTTCGGCACCCTGGGCCACCTCCAGAGCACCAACAACTGGTACCGGATCGGCCAGGAATGGTTCTTCGACCGCCCAGCGGAGACCGACATCGGCCGAGAGATCGCGCGCTGGCGAGCGAGCCGTTAGCCGGCGGCGACCACGCTATCCGCGGCCAGTACCTCGGCCGCCGCGCGTTCGCCGGAACGCACCGCACCGTCGATCCAGCCACACATGACGGCCGAACTTTCCGTGCCGGCCCAGTGGATCCGCCCGCACGGGGTGCGCAGCGCGTGGCCGAATTCGGTGAGCACGCCGGGCGGTGCGTGGCTGATCATGCCGCCGCCGGAGTAGCGCTCGACCGTCCAGTTCTGCTCGTGGTAGCTCACCGGGGACGCGGCCTTCGCCCCGAACCGGTCGACCAGTTCGTTGACGACGACGGCCTTACGTTCCGCCGGATCGAGCAGTCCGAGCTTGCGCGCGGCCGGACCTTCGGTGATGACGCACATGATGCCTGGGGTGCCGGTGTCCGTGCAGGCGTCGATGGTCAGCGTGGCCGGACTACCCGGCGCGGCCGACTGCCCACACAGGCCGTCCGTACGCCAGAACGCCGTCTCGTAAACGACCGAGATCTTGTACACGGCGCCGCCGGGCATGCGCCGGTGCAGGAATGCCCGGTCGACGGGAAGCATTGGCTCATAGTCGATTTGGGTGGCAACGGCCAACGGCACGGCGACGATCACGTGCCGGGCGCGAACCGTCATCCGCTCGGACTGCACCGTGACACCGTCGTCGTCCTGCGCGATACGGTCCACCGGACTCGAAAGATGCAGCGCATCACCGAGTTCGGCGGCCATCGGTCCGTAGATGGCGCCCATGCCGCCGCGCACCCGGGCATCTTGGGCGCCGCCGGAGTTGGAGATGACGAACACCGGTCCGCCGCCCGAGCCCATCTGATGCAGCGCCCACAACAATGACGTCTCCGAAGCGGCTGAAGTGTAGATCCCGGCCATGGCCATATCGAGCATCTCGCGCGCCTGGTGCGAGCGGATGTTGCGATGCAGCCACTCCCCCAAGGTGATTCGGTCCCATTCCGCGGCCTTCTTCGCCTCCCACGGTGCCTCGAACGGGATCGTCTTGCACATCTGCCCGATCTCGAGAAGGCCCGCACCGAGGTTCGCGATGGCCCACGGGCTCATGACCCACGGGATGGTGCCCGAGTACCGGTGCATCTTGCCGTCGACGACCATCATGGCGTCGCCGTCGACGTACTCCTTGTATTCGGTCACGCCGTACTCGGCCATCAAAGCCTTGATCCGGTCCTGCCCCGGCCCGACCCAGGCACCACCGCGGTCGATCCACGTGCCATCCGGGAGGAACTCGGTGAAGGTGCGGCCCCCGACCCGGTCCCGCGCCTCCAGTAGCGCGACTGAGCGGCCCGCCTGCTTCAGCCGCAGCGCCGCGGTCAGCCCCGCGAAACCTGCTCCCACGACACAAAAGTCGACATCGGCTGCCATGAGTCGCCCCCTCGTTCGGACGTTCGGCGTAGCTCAAGTTACGCCGAACAATCCGCACGGAATCGGAATTGGCGAACTAATTGACGGTACCGCTAACCCGCGCTGGAGCTAGATGGCCCCCGGCGTGCCGGGCGGGCTCATGGAGCCGTCAATGTTAGGCACCATGGCTGGGGCTGGGATGCCGCCCTCTGCCGCATTGTCGCCCGGGATGCCGTCGTCCGCCGGGGTGTCCCAGTCCGCCGCATTACAGTGCGGTTCCCACGGCAAGCAGGCCGGAAAAGGCCCTACGGCAAGAACGCTGCTCGCGGGCCCGCCCACACCGAGTAGCGATGCGGCCGCGATACCGGCTCCCGCGATCACCAAGCCAGCCGTCCTCGACGCCATAGCAACCCCCAGTTCGCATCGTCAGATGCACTCGAAGCTACGCCGGCAAAGCAGCTACAGACCGCGGATCGGCGAATCGCCGGCTAAGCGCCCGCGAGTTGGTCGACGACGCCCAGCGCGAGGTCCCGGGCGCATAGCAGCTCGGTGTCGTCGGCGAACAGTTCCCGGCGAGCGTTACCGGCGGTGAGAAACGCGTCGATCTTGAACGCGTCGACCGCAGGCGTCGCGGATCCCGCTGCGGCCAGCTCGGTTTCGAGCAACGTCAGCCAGCCACGCTTGAGCTTGCGCACCTCGTCCGCCACCGGACCGTCGCGGCGGCCATATTCCACCGTGGTCGCCGACATGAAGCAACCGCCGCGGAACACCCCGGCGGTCAGGTAGTCGACCCAGGCGTCGATCAATGCGCGCAGTCGCGGCGCCCCAGGAGCGGCCTCATACGCCTTGGCGATGAGGGTTTCGCGGTAGATGTTGCGCGCCGCGGCCACCGCCGCGACTTGGATCGCCTCCCGATTGCCGAACACCGTGAGGATGCCGCTCTTGCTCACCCCGGTCGCGGTGGCCAGTGCGCCCACCGTGATCGAGTCGAGCCCGTGCGTCGTGGCGATCATCGCCGCCTCGTGGGCCACCTTCCGCCGCGTCGCGTCACCGCGGACGCGTCGCCCATCCGGCTGATCGTCGATTGCCACCTCCGCATTTTATACGTGCGACTGGACGTAAATCTGCGCGATCGTTACGCTCCACAACACGTCCGATCGGACGTTTAACTTCGTGATTGGAGTGAGTGCATGCCTTCGAATCCGCAACCCGTGCTCGAGGAGAGCATCGACATCGCTGCCGCGCCCGAGGCGGTGTGGACGATGGTCAGCGACGTGCGCCGGATGGCGGAGTGGAGCCCGCAGGTCGAATCCACCCGGCTTCGCAACGGCGCGGATCAGGTCGTTCAGGGTGTGGAATTCACCAATCTGAACAACAACGGCACCTTCCAGTGGAAGACGCACGGAACCGTCGTTCGGTTGGACAGTGGCCGCGAGATCGCGTTCCGGATCCAGGAGAACTGGGCCATCTGGTCCCTACGCGTTGAGCCCACCCTCGGCGGGACCAAACTCACCCAGCGGCGCGAGAGCCCCGACGGCAGCCCGGACGGGACGGTCCACGTCATCGACGCCTACCTGGGTGGGCAGGACACCTTCACCGAATCCATGCGCGACGGGATGCGCCAAACCCTGCGCGCGATCAAAGCCGCGGCCGAGTAATCAGCGGCTGACGTCGTAAGAGTGGTGGACGACGTCGTGCAGGTGATACAGCGAGATCGTTGCGATGGTGAATTCGCTTCCGTTGCTGCGTAATCCGCGGCGACTCCAGGATCCCGGCGGCACATTGGAGTACGTTGCGGAGACGATGTTCGCCGCGTCGAACAGTTCCGTCGCGACCACCGCCGGGTCCTGCGACCCGTAGTTGTCGGCGACCGCCGTCTCGTCCTGGTCCCAGTTGGGGAACTGTGGATCGTCCTCCGTGAGCATCAGCTGGACGCGGTGATTGAAGACACGGTGCACGTCGCGGACATGGCATCCGTATTCGAGCGTCGACCACACGCCGGGCTCGGGGCGGGTCCGGACGCCAGGTGAGGCAAGTCGGTGCACCCAGTCGGCGGCATCGTCGCGAATCCGGGCGGCGACGTCGGCGTGCTGGAGAGACGACGCATCGAAGCCGCACTCGGGGCAGGCGCGCGCCAGCACCCACGTCCAGTCCTTGGTATCGGGTTCGATGGGGTCCGGTGTCGTCACGGCACCAGTGTGGCACTCACTCCGGTGCGATTCAGATCGGTACGCCAGCGCGTCGGGATAGCCTCTACGCGATCACACCGACTGGAAGGCAACCCGATGGCTCCGAGCACCCGTCCCGCCCAGGGACCGCGGAGCGCCGTCTCCACGACCGATGCCCCGATGCACCGGGAGCTGAAGAACCGGCACCTGCAGATGATCTCGCTCGGCTCGGCCATCGGCACCGGGCTGTTCCTGATCTCCGGCACGTCGGTGCAAACGGCCGGACCGATTGTCCTCGTCGGCTATGCGATCGCCGGCATCGTGCTCTATGCCGTGATGCGGATGCTCGGCGAGATGGCCGTGGCCCACCCGGTCGCGGGGTCATGGTCGGCCTATGCGCGCGAATACCTCGGCAAGCCAGCGGGATTCATTGCCGGCTGGAACTGGTGGTACGTCTGTGTCGTCGTCTGCATGGTGGAGTTGACGGCGGCCTCGGAGTTCATGGCTTTCTGGTTCTCGGGCCTGCCGCGCTGGATCACCACCGCCGCCTGTCTCGTGCTGATCACCGCCGCGAACACGATCAACGTCAAGGCATTCGGCGAGTTCGAGTTCTACTTCACGCTGATCAAAGTGACGGCCGTCATCGCCATGATCGGTCTCGGCATCGCAATCATCCTCGGTGCGGGCGACTACCACGTGCACGGCCTGCAAAACCTTTGGGCGCATGGCGGTTTCGCCCCGAAAGGGCTCGGCGCCTTCATGATCTCGCTGGTTGCGATCACCTTCTCGTTCGGCGGCATCGAGTCGTTGGGCACCGCCGCCGGCGAGGTCGAGGAACCCGCCCGCAACATCCCCCGCGCCATCAACCAGGTGCTGCTGCGGATCCTGGTCTTCTACGTGGGGGCCATCGGCGTCATGCTGATCATCTGGCCGTGGGACCAGGTGGGCACCGAAGGCAGCCCGTTCGTGCTGATGCTCGTCGGCCTCGGAATCGGCGGCGCCGCAACGCTGCTCAACGTCGTGGTGCTGACCGCTGCGTTGTCCGTAGCCAACGTCATGACCTACAGCAACGCGCGCGTGCTGTACGACCTCGCCGCCAGCGGCCAGGCCCCACGGTTCCTCGCGCACACCAACAAGCAGGGTGTGCCGGTTCGCGCGCTCTTGCTCAACTCCGGATTCGTCGCCGTGGCAGTACTGCTGAATGTCGTGCTTCCCGGAAAGGCGCTCGTGCTCCTGATTCCCATCGTGGTCGGGGCCGAACTGATCACCTGGAGCATTATTGCGTTGAGCCACCTGCGCTTCCGAGCACGTGAGGGCGCAGGGGTCTTCAAAACACCGCTGTCGCCGATCACGAACTATCTGTGCCTCGGGTACTTCGTCTTGATCTATATCCTGATGACGCAGGACCCGGCATCTCACGCCGGTGCGATCGCGCTGCCGCTGTGGTTCTGCGGACTGCTCATCGTCGGGTTCCTGCTGAACAGAGTCAGGCGCTAACGTCGGTGCGGTGAAGTTGTCGAGGTCACGCGTCGCACGGGCATCCGCGGTGGTGCTTGCCCTCGCGGCATGCGGGCGTCCGACGCCGGTTGTCATTTCACCGACCGCTCAACCTCCGGCCACGACGTCTACGGCCGCCACCCCGGTGCCGAGCGTCATTCCTGCCGGCCCCTTCGCCGCGGTATCCCGCCTGGTGAATGACGCGATCGCGGCACATCGGTTGCCCGGCGCGGTGATTCAGGTCGGGCATGCCGGCAAGGTCGTCTTCCGGCAGGCCTACGGCGCACGCAGACTCGGTGACGAACCCGCGCTGGACGGATCCTCTGCGCCGGCCGAGCCGATGACCGACGACACCATCTTCGATCTCGCGTCGCTGTCGAAGAGTCTCGGGACGACCGTCGCTTTCTTGCAGCTGTACGAGAAAGGCCTGGTTCGGGTCGATGAGCCCATCCAGACCTACTTTCCGGAATTCAATGCCACCAACGATCCGCGGCGCGCCCAGGTGACAGTGCGGATGATGCTCACGCACACCTCCGGTACCGGTGGCGACCTCAGTCACCAAGGCCCGTGGGGGCTGACGAGTGCCGACAAGGCGGAGGGCATTCGTCGTGCGCTCGCGGCGCCGCTGGAGTTCGGCCCCGGCGAGGGATTCCACTACTCCGACCTCAACTTCATCATTCTCGGCGCGCTGATCGAGAAGATCACCGGCGAATCTTTGGACAACTACGTGCAGGACAACGTCTTTGCACCGCTCGGCCTTTCCGATACCCGCTACCTCCCGGCCACCAAGGCCTGCGGCCCGCACCAAGTTCGCGGTACGGCAATTGTCTTCGAGGGCGCTCCCTCCGGCCCGTGCCCAGCGGGAACGTGGCGCACCGACCTGTTGGCGCGCGTCGCACCAACGGCGCATGACGACGACACCCCGGGCATCAACCCTGACTTCGATCACCTGATCCGAGGGACGGTGCACGACCCGACGGCCCGACGCATGGGCGGGACCGCGGGGAGCGCCGGGGTGTTCTCGACGGTCACCGACATCGGCCGATACGCGCAGACTCTGCTCGACCGACTCGCCGGCCGGCCGAGCCCGTTCCCGCTCCAGCAGTCGACCGCGGCATTGATGGCGACTCCGCAACAGCCGGGACACAACGCCGGGCAGGTGCCCGCGGCGAATGCTGCCAGCCGAACAGCCATCGAAAATCACCCCAACACAACGGATCCACTGCTGGCGCCGAACTATCCGGCCATCGCGGGACAGGAGTTGCGCAGCTTCGGCTGGGATATCGACACCGAGCACTCACGGCCGCGCGGCATGGTCTTCCCCGTCGGCAGCTTCGGTCATACGGGCTTCACCGGGGTCACCCTCTGGATCGATCCGGGGTCGGACACTTACGTGGCGGTGCTGGCGAACGTGATCCATCAGCGCGGCGGGCCACCCATCGCGAGGCTGAGCGGCGACATCGCTACCGAAGCCGCGCGGGCCCTGCGGCTTTATGGCAACTAGCGCCGGCGGCAACGCCACGTCACTGTCGACAACAATCGCCCGCTACGACGTAATTTATTTTTCAGTCGACTGAACAATATATGTTAGAGTCGATGGCATGCAGGCGGCGCAACCGGCGACCAGGCGCACCCATGCCGAACGACGCGAAGCGACCCGACTGGCCCTGCTCGACGCCGCGGTTGCCTGCCTGATCGAGGACGGGTACACGGCGCTGACCACGCGTAGGGTGGCCGAACGCGCCGGCGTATCGCAGGGCGCACAGCAGCACTACTTCCGCGGCCGTGCCGAGCTGATCGTTGAGGCCGTCGGGCACCTCGCAAGCCGGCTGGCCACCCAGGCGCGTGATGAGGTCCGTGACCACGTGGACGAGCGTGACCGCTTCGCCGCGCTGCTCGACCACGTGTGGGCAGTCCATACCGGCCCTGCGTTCCAGGCCGCGACCGAACTATGGTCGGCGGCCCGCACCGACACCGACCTACGAGGGCCGGTCGAAGATCTCGGACGCGCCCTCGATCGCCAGCTCGGCCAGATCGCCACCGAGATGCTGCCGACCCTCCTCGGCGACGACACCGGGCGCACCCTGCTCGACCTATCCCTCGCCGCCGCCCGCGGACTCGCGATGCGGCGGCTACCCGGACTCGAAGCCACCGTCGACCGCCGCTGGCAGGCCACCCGGGCATTTCTGCTCACCGACTACCACATCCACACCGACGACAGGACAACCCGATGACGACCACCACCGCTCAAAGCACCGATCCGGTGTTGGTCGAAAAGCATGGCCCGGTGACCGTCGTGACGCTGAATCGCCCCGACAAACTCAACGCCCTCACCGACGACCTGAGCAGATTGGTGTTGCGGACGCTGCATCAACTGGCCGATGACGAGCACTGCCGCGCCGTGGTGCTCACCGGCGCCGGTCGCGCGTTCTGCGCCGG
>Ga0070667_100000479_pt1 | contig 40998 bp, 38 predicted proteins | sample KBSS33metaG_FD_64659 | JGI IMG/M metagenome (GOLD analysis project Ga0070667, IMG submission 64659) | Switchgrass rhizosphere microbial communities from Kellogg Biological Station, Michigan, USA - KBS S3-3 metaG | ecosystem: Host-associated > Plants > Roots > Rhizosphere > Soil ...
CGCACGGTGACGGGGACGTTGTCCTTGCGCAGGTTGTAGAAGAAGGAGTCCTGTACGTTGATCGGCGCCTTGTTCATCGCGTCTCCCTGTCCTCCTCGCCCAGAAGGGCGAGCGCCCTCGCGACGGCCTCCTCCGGGTCCACCCACCGGATGTCGGTCTCCCGGGCGAGCCAGGTTCGCTGGCGTTTGACCAGCTTCCGCGTGGCCGCCACGATCCGGGCCTCCGCCACGTCTCTCGGAATCCGACCGAGGATCCACTCTGCCACCTCCCGGTACCCGATCGCTTGAAAGGAGTTGGAGTCCGCCGAGATTCCGCGATCGAGGAGGCGCCGGACTTCCTCTCCCCACCCGGAATCCAGCATCCGGCGCGCCCTGTTTTCGATCCTAACATGGAGTGAAGCCGGCGACGGCGCGAGGCCCAGTCGGAGGACGCGAAAGCGACGGGCCCACGGGTCGCGGCCCGGGATGCGGGCCGACGGACGAGCCCCGGTCAGGAGCAGGATCTCGAGGGCCCGCAGGGTGTACTTCAGGTTGCCGACCGGGATCCGCGCGGCCGAGGCCGGATCGTTGACGGCGAGCAGCCGGTGCGCGGCGGAGGGACTCCTCCCCTTCGCCCACGCGGCGAGCGCCGCGCGCAGCGTATCGTTGCGGGCCGGTCCCGGCGGAAGGCCCTTCAGGAGCGCCTCGACGTAGAAGCCGCTTCCGCCGCAGACGATCGGCAGGCCGCCCCGGCTCGCGATGTCCTCGATCGCGCGCCGGGCCTCGGCCGCGTAGCGTCCGGCGGAGAACGTTTCTTCCGGATCGGCGACGTCGAGCAGGTGATACCGGACCTCGCGCCGAAGCTCCGCCGTCGGCTTCGCCGTGCCCACGTCCATCCCGCGGTAGACCGCGAACGCATCCGCCGACACGACCTCGCCGCCGGCCGCGAGCGCGAGCGCGTGCGCGGCCTCGGTCTTGCCGGACGCCGTCGGTCCGACGAAGACGACCAACGCGGGCCTCGTCACGGCCCCTCGCTCCCCCGCCACCGCAGCCGCGTCGCTCGCGGCGTCAGCTCGATGCGGCAGTCCGAGCGCCGATCGGTGCGCAGCACCGGGACGCAGAAGCGCGCGAGCGTCGCGAGAGTATCCGGCGCGGGATGGCCGAACCGGTTCCCGCGCCCGCACGAGAGCAGCGCGACGCGCGGGCGGATTCCCTCGAGGAGGCTCGCGGAGGTCGACGTGCGGCTGCCGTGATGCCCGACCTTCAGCACGTCGACGGGAGTCAGCGCGCCTCCCGCCGCCAGGTCCGCCTCGGTCGGCGCTCCGGCGTCCCCGGTCAGCAGAGCGGAGCGTCCGTCGCGCTCGAAGAGCGCCACGACCGACTGGTTGTTGACGGCGTCCGTCTTGCGGCGCCGGCCGCCCGAGTGGAGCACGGTGAGGCGCGCACCCTCGGGCCACGCGAGCGTGTCTCCGTCCTCGAGGATCCGCACGGGAACGCGGCGGCTCCGGGCCACCGCCTGGAGCCGCGCGGAGAGGTCTCCCTCGTCGTCGCCGCTCGAGCGCAGGAACCGCGCGACCGGAAGTTCCTCGAGGACCGCGAAGAGACCGAGCGCGTGGTCCGGATGCGGGTGGGTCAGCAGCACGGCATCGAGCCGCGTGACCCCGCGGTCCAGAAGCTTCGGGACCACCCGCGTGCGGCCGAAATCCGTCGAGACGGCATCGAAGGGCCCACCTCCATCGACCAGGACCGCCCGGTCCTTCCAGCGCAGGAGTATCGCGTCTCCCTGGCCCACGTCGAGCGCCTCGATCGAGAATCCCTCGGCCGGACCCCGAGGGCCCGACCGCAGGACGAGGCAGAGGAAGGCGGTGCCCGCGCCCGCCGCCGCCCACCCACGAAGCCGCCCCCGCATCCTCGCCGCCCCGACGAGAAGGGCGCCGACCGCGAGGACGCCCACGATCGGGGGCGTCGGACGGAGGAAGGCCGCCCCGGCCGCACGATCAGCCGCCCACTCCAGGACCGAGACGCCTCCGGCGAACAGGGCCGCGGGCGGCGCGGCGGCCCGGGGGAGGCCCGCGGCGTCCAGCAGCAGGACGAGCCCGCCGAGCGCGATCAGCGCCGCCGACAGCGGTATCGCGAGAGGAGCGGTCAGCCACGCGGCCGCCGCCACGAAGTTGAACCGCCACAGGAGGACCGGCGCCGTCGCGCATTGCGCGGCGAGCGAGGCCGCGAGACCCCCGAAGAGCCAGCGCGGCCGCTTGGGCAGGACCGCGGCGATCGGCTCGACGAAGCTCGCGATGCCGAGGACCGCGGCGAACGTGAGCACGGTTCCGACCGAGAAGACCTGCCGCGGCGAGGCGAGGAAGAGCGCGCACGCCGACAATCCGACCGCCTGCGCGCCGGTCACGGGACGCTCGAGCAGCCGCGTCAGCAGGAAGACTCCGACGACGATTCCCGCTCGGACGGCCGGCGGGTTGGCCCCGCCGACGAGAACGAACAGCGCCACCGCCAGGAGGAGGACGCCGTCCCGGCGCTTGCCCTCGACGCGAAGGCGCTCGAGCAGGAACCCGGCGAGCCCCACGGCGAGCAGGACGTGCAGGCCCGAGACCACGAGCAGGTGATAGAGGCCGCCCCGGCGAAACCGCGCGACGAGGCCGCGGTCGAGCTCCGACGTTCGTCCCAGAAGGAGGGCCGCGAGGGGGCCGCGGACGCCGGCCGCATCGGCACCGGCCTCCGGAGAGTCCCCGCCGTTCGCCCGCGTCACGGCGTCGACGCCGTGCACTCGGGTCGCCGCGCGGAACAGGAAGCGGTTCGGAAGCGTCAGGGCCGACAGCAAGGTCGCGCCTTCGCGCTCGACCAGGCGCGCGCTCTTGACCGACAGCCGATACCGCGGCCACGGCAGCGGCAGCTCCCGCTCCGACGCCGGCAGGTCCTCGCGCTCGAGACGCCCGGTCAGGCGGACGCGATCGCCCCGCTCGGGGAGCGCCTCGAGCTCCGACGCGGGGGGCTCCCCCGACAGGTACACGACGACCTCGGCGGGAAACGGGATCCAGCCTTCGGCGGCCCGGACCCGCCGGGCGCGAAGCGTCGTGCGCGCCCGCGGCGGCGCGCCGCTCCAGAAGTCGTCGAGGACGCCCTCGACCGAGTCCGAGAAGGCGCCGCCCGCGGCCGCGGTCCGGAACGCGTCCTCCGCCTGCGTCGCGGGGATCGCCAGGCGCAGACGACCCGCCAGGAAGCCCGCCGCCAGCCAGAACGCGGCGAACGCGAGTCTCCGCGCGGCCCGATCCGCGCCGGGAATCGCCGCGAGCACCGCCGCCGCGAGCAGGAGGAGCCCGAGCGCCTCGGCCTCCCCGCGGACCGACCACGCGCCGGCGAAGATGCCGGCGACCACACACAGCGCCGCCCGGGCGGCCGGGGCCGCCCCTTCCTCCAGAACCGGGCGGATCAAGACCGGCGCTCGAGAACGACGAGGGTCTCGACGCGATGCGTGAACGCGAAGAGGTCGTAGAGCCGGGCTCGGGCGATCGCGAGGCCGCTTCGGCCCGTCCGGAGCGCGCCCAGGTCTCGCGCCAGCGTGGCCGGATCGCAGGAGACGTAGAGGAAGAGCCGTCGCGCCCGCCGGCCGAGCTCCTCCGCGAGGCCCGCGCCGAGCCCGGCGCGCGGCGGGTCCACGACGACGACGTCGAACTCGCGGTCGTCGGCGTGGAGGAACTCGGCGATCGTCGCCGCCTTCGCGGTCCAGCGGCCGCCGTCGGGCCACTCCGCGCGGGTGGCGCGCGCGTCCTCGCTCGCCTCGAGGTCCCGCTCGACGGAGGTGACCTCGTGGCCGGCGTCGAGCAGCGCGCCCGCGAAGAGCCCGGCGCCCCCGAACGCGTCGAGCGCGGTTCCCGCCGGGACGCGCCCCGCCTCGTCGCGCACGTCGGCCATGAGACTCCCGACGAGGTGGCGGTTGCCCTGGAAGAACGCGTCGACCGAGACCAGGAAGCGGCGCCCCCCGACCTCGAGGGCCAGGCGGCGGCGGCCGCGGTCGAGTCGGACCGTACCCTCTGCGGAACGGAGCAGGACGCCGTCGAATCCGGAGAGCAGGCGCTCGGCGAGCCTGGCCTCGCCCGAAGCGCCGCCGGCCGGGCCGCTCTCCGTCAGGCGGAACAGGCGCCGCGTGCCGGGAAGGTCCTCGAGGATCGCGAGCTCGGACGCCGCGATGCCGCTCTCCGCGATCGCGTCGCGGATCTCGGAGAACCCCGCGCGCGTTGACGGCGCGACGGCCTCGCACGAAGCGGCGTCGACGACGCGGTGTGTACCGGGCGCGAAGTATCCGACGCGCGCCGCGTCCCCGGCGCCCGAGACGTGCAGCCGCAGGCGGAGGCGATAGCCGGGGCCCGACGCCGCCGGCGGCTCGACGACGCCGAGATCCGCGGTCCCGAGATGTCCGATCCGCTGCATGGTCTCCAGAAAGAGCTCCCTCTTCGCCGCCCGCGACGCGGCCTGTGCGTAGTGCGCCCAGTCGCAGCCGCCGCAGCCGGCGTGCGCGGACTCGATCCGATCCGGCGAAGGCTCGAGAATCCTTCGCGGGCTCCCCCGCCAGAATCGACTCCGCCTCTCATACAGAATTGTCTCGACGAGCTCGCCCGGGAGCACGCGGTCGACGAAGCCGACGCCGTCCTCGGTGCGCGCGACTCCCTCGCCGGTGGGGGCGAGCTTCTCGATCCGGGTGATCACCGTGCGGCCCGCGTTCTCGCGCGGGCCGCCATGCGCGCGCGGATCATCCCGGCTTGGGCTCATAGGAGCGACAGGCGCGGGAGGTTCAGGCGCTCGCGCACGGTCCGCCGCGCCAGGGCCTTGCGGGTCTTCTCGGCGGTCGCCGGGTCCATGCGATCGCCCGCACCCGCGAGAAGGCCGTCGATCTGCCGGTCGAGCGCCGCGCGCTCCGGCTCCGGGAACGCCGCGTACAGCTCGCCGGCCAGGCGGCGGTCGAGCCGGGCGAGGGACGCCTCGATCTCCTCCGGACGCTTGCCGGAGCCCGAGAGCCGGCCCAGCGAACGGACCGCCGAGGCGATCGGCGCCTCGAGGTCGGGCCGGGCGGACGCCGCCTCCTCCAGCCGCCGCGTCAGCGCGTCGAGGCTCTCCCGCGTCGCGGCGGCCTCCGCCTCGATGCCTCCCGCGCCGGGGCCGGCTCCGCGGCCTCTCGCGGCCTCGGCGTGCCGCTCCCACGCCTCCAGCACGGCGTCGCGGCAGTACGAGAGGGAGTTGACCTTGCCGGCCGCGGAGCGCTCCTCGCGCCGGGTGAAGGCGTCGTCGATGCCGGCCTCGACCGCCGCGAGCGGCACGCCGAGCGCGCGCCACTGCTTGAGCAGCGCGAAGTCCGTGGGGGAAAGCAGAAACGGCGTGCCGCGCCGCCGGATGAAGGCGGCCTCCGCGGCCGCGTAGAACTCCCTATCCTCCGCGGTTTCGCTCATCGATCAGGCGCAGGCCCTGAAGCGTCAGGAGGGGATCGACCTCGTCGATGCGCTCGGATCCGCCCCCGAAGAGCTCGGCGAGGCCTCCGGTGGCGATCACGCGCGGCTTTCCGCCGATCTCCGCCGAGATCCGGTCGATCATCCCGTCGACGAGCGACAGGTACCCGAAGTAGAGGCCGGACTGGATGGAGCCGGCCGTCGTCTTCCCGATGACGCGCTCGGGCCTCCGGATCTCGACGCGCCAGAGCCGCGCGGCCTTCTCGAACAGCGCCTCCGCCGAGATCGCGATGCCGGGCACGATCACGCCTCCCGCGTACTCGCCCTTCGCGGTCACGACGTCGAAGGTGGTGGCGGTTCCGAAGTCCACGACGATGCACGGCCCGCCCACCCGGGCATGCGCCGCGACGGCGTTGACGATGCGGTCGGCGCCGACCTCCTGCGGGACGTCGTAGAGAATGGGCATGCCGGTCTTGATCCCCGGCTCGACGAAGACCGGCTCGCGGTCCACGATCTGCCGGAACGCCTGCCGCATCGGGAAGCGCAGCGACGGGACGACGCTAGCGACGATGACGCGCATGGACGGGAGCGGTGCCCGCGTCGGGCCGGACTCCAGCAGGCCGCGCACCGACAGCACGATCTCGTCGGCCGTGGCGTCTCGCCGCGAGGTCAGGCGCCAGTGGCGCACGAGCTCCTCGCCCTCCCAGAGTCCCAGGACCGTGTTGGTGTTGCCGACGTCGACCGCGAGCAGCGCCTCGCCCACCGCGGCCGAGGTCCCGCTCACCACTCGGAGACCTCGCCGCTCGCGACGACCGCCTCTCCCTTCTCCGTTCGCAGCCGGAGGAACCCCGCCGGGTTGAGGCCGAGGTACTCGCCGGTGACCTCCTCGCCGTTGCGGCGCACGGTCATCCGGTCGCCCGGGTGGTGGAGCGAGACGAGCTCCCAGGCGGAGACCTCCTGGTCCCAACGGGGTGTCGCGAGCTCCCGGTCGAGCCGATCGAGGACCGCCTGGAGCAGCGTCGGCAGCGGATGGGCGCGGCCCGTCTCCGCTTCGACCGTGGTGGCGTTGGGGACTCCCAGCGAATCGGCGCTCCCGAGGACGTTGATGCCGATCCCGACGGCGACGTACGTCTCGTCTCCCTGCGTGCGCGACTCGGCGATGACGCCCGCGAGCTTGCGCCGGCGCGCGTAGAGGTCGTTGGGCCACTTCAACTCGACGGCGATCCCGGTCTTCTCGCGGAGCGCCTCGGCGGTCCAGCGCGCGACCGCGATCGGCACGATCGACAGCGGCTCCCCCTCCGCGGCCCGGCGCACGACCGTCAGGTAGAGCCCCTTGCCCTCCGGTGCGGCCCACGAGCGACCGTTGCGGCCGTACGCTCCGGGCTGCGACTCGGCGACGAGGACCGTGGTGCGCAGGTCCTGCCCCTCCTCGAAGTACATCTCGATCAGCGTCCGCGCGAGCGCGTTCGACGAGGGGATGCGGTGGAACGCGATGCAGTTGTCGATCGCGCGCCACCCCGCCGGGTCGAGCCATCCTCCGCCGAAGCCGATCACGGCGCTCCCGGGGCGCCCAGCGCCGCCCGCTTCGCTTCGAGCTCGCGCAGCCGCAGGCGCGTCTTCTCGACGACCGCGGGAGGAGCCTTCTCCAGGTACGCCGCGTTCTGGACCTTGGCCGACAGCTGGGCGATCTCGTCGTCGAGGGCGACGCGCGCTTTGTCGTCGCGTCCGGCCGCGCTGGCCGCGGCGCCTTCGGCCTGGGGAACCTGCATCCCGAGCCGGATCCCCGCGACGACGTCGCGGACCGAGCCCGCCTGGGGCGCCTCGAAGCGCAGCTCCGAGAGCCGCCCGAGGTGCGTCAGGAGCGGCGCGAGCGCCTCGAGCGCGGGCACCGTCCCGCGCGAAGGCGAGGCGGGGTCGATCCAGAGCGCGACCGGAGCGGTGGGCGACGCTCCCCGCTCCGTCCGCAGGTTGCGCACTCGCGTGACGATCGCCCGCAGCGCCTCGAGCGAGGCCTCCGCCTCCTCGTCGCGCCACGCGGCCACGGCCTGCGGGTAGGGCGTCACGATGAGAGTCCCGGCACGGCCCGTGAGCTTCTCCCAGATCTCCTCGGTCAGGAAGGGCATGAAGGGGTGAAGCAGGGCGAGGGAGTCCCGCAGGCAGCGCCGCAGCACGCTCCGGGCGGCGCGGGCCGCCGGAGTCTCCGGCGTCGCCAGAACCGGCTTGACGGCCTCGAGGTACCAGTCGCAGAGGTCGTGCCAGAAGAACTGGTAGATCGCGTCGGCCGCCTGGTCGAAGCGGAAGCCCTCGAGGTGGCGGTTGACGTCGGCGCAGGCGGCCGACAGGCGCGCCAGGATCCAGCGATCGGACGGCGAGAGCGGGCCGGCCTCGCGCGGGTCTTCGGTCCACTCTCCACGCTCCAGGTGGGAGAGGGTGAGCCGCGCGGCGTTCCACACCTTCGTGGCGAAGTTGCGCGACCCGGCCATGCGCCCGCGCTCCACCGAGACGGTCGGGCCGGACGAGGCGGCCGAGGCGAGGGTGAAGCGGACCGCGTCGGCGCCGAACTCCTCGATCGCCTCCAGCGGATCGATGACGTTGCCCTTCGTCTTGGACATCTTCTCGCCGCCGATCCGGACCAGGCCGTGCAGGTGGACCGTCGCAAACGGCGCCTTCCCGGTGAAGCGCAGGCCCGCCATGATCATCCGCGCCACCCAGAAGAAGAGGATGTCGTACCCGGTGACGAGGACGTCCGTCGGATAGAAATCGTCGAGATCGGCAGTCTGGTCGGGCCAGCCGAAGACCGAGAACGGCCACAGCTGCGACGAGAACCACGTGTCCAGCACGTCGGGGTCCTGGACGAGCTCGCGCGAGCCGCACGTCGGGCACGCCGTCGGATCGTCGTCCGCAACCGTCACGTGGCCGTTCGCGCACGTGAAGGCGGGGATGCGGTGACCCCACCACAGCTGCCGCGAGATGCACCAGTCCCGGATGTTCTCCATCCAGGCGAAGTAGGTCTTCGTCCAGCTCTCCGGAGCGAAGCGGATGACGCCTTCCCGGACAGCCCGGATCGCGGGTTGCGCCAGCGGAGCGACCTTCACGAACCACTGCTCCGAGAGGTAGGGCTCGACCACGTCGTCCGAGCGCTGACAGGTGCCGAGGTTGATCGTGTACGGCTCCGCCCCCACGAGGCGGCCCTCCTGCTCGAGTCGCGCGACGATCCGCTTGCGCGCCTCGAAGCGGTCGAGGCCCGCGAACTCCCCCGCCTCCGCCGTCATCTTGCCGTCCGGGCCGATGACCACGACCGCGGGCAGCCCGTGCCGCTGGCCGACCGCGAAGTCGTTGGCGTCGTGCGCGGGGGTGACCTTCACGATCCCGGTGCCGAACTCGCGGTCGACCAGGATCGCGTCCTCGACCACCGGCAGCTCGCGGCCGACGATCGGGAGGATCGCCTTCTTCCCACGGAGGCCCGCGGTGCGCGGGTCCTCCGGATGGATCGCGATCGCGGTGTCGCCGAGCATCGTCTCGGGCCTCGTCGTGGCGACGACCGCGCCCTCCGCCACGCCGGGCACGTCGTAGCGGATCTTGTACAGCAGGCCCTTCGTCGGCTTCTCGACCACCTCGAGATCCGAGACGGCCGTGCCGCAGCCCGGACACCAGTTCACGACGTAGCGCCCCTTGTAGATGAGCCCGTCACGATAGAGGAGAACGAAGGCGTGCCGCACCGCGCGCGAGAGCTCCGGGTCCATGGTGAACCGCAGCCGCGACCAGTCGAGCGAGCAGCCCAGGCGGCGCAGCTGCCCGAGGATCGCGTCGCCGGACTCGCGCCGCCACTCCCAGACGCGCTCGACGAACGCCTCGCGGCCGAGCGTCCTGCGGTCGGTGCCCTGCTTCGCGAGGTGACGCTCGACCACCATCTGCGTGGCGATCCCCGCGTGGTCCGTGCCGGGCACCCAGAGCACCCGGAGCTGGAGCATCCGCTTCCAGCGCGCCAGGATGTCCTCCACGGTGCGCCCGTACGCGTGGCCGATGTGGAGGCGTCCCGTGACGTTGGGCGGCGGGATCACCATCACGTACCGCGGCGAGCCCGGCGCGCCCACGGGCTGGAATCGGCCCTCCGCCTCCCAGAGCGAGTACCAGCGCGACTCGAACCCGGCGGGGTCGAAGGTCTTGGGCAGACTCTCCGACGGCTCCACCGGACGACGGCCGTGGTCGACGGGGTTTTCGCGCATCAAAAAAGGGCTCTCGGAGCCCTTTTCTATAACAGAACGGCCTGCGCGTTCTATTCGACGCCCGACTCCAACTCCTTGATGCGCTGCTTGATCACGAGCTCGGCGACGTCCGGGATCACTTCCCACGCGATCTCGCGCACGATTTTCTCCGAAAGCCGCTCGACGACGCGCGAGGCCAGGCGATCGATCTCGTCGTCGGAGAGCCCGCCCTCCGGCCGGCTCCCGGAGGCCGCGACCGAGACCGACGACAGCATCTCCTTCAGCTGGCCGATCGACGTCGTCTCGGCGAGGAGCTCGATCTCCCGGGAGACGGAGCCCGCGGCCGCCGGCTCGGACGGGGCCGCCTCCGCGGCCGGGGACGGCGCGGGCGGGGTCTCCCGGCGCGTCCGATCGGTCTCTCGCTCGGGGTCGGCATTCGGGAGGGGGGCTACGGACTCGCGCGAAAAGGTCGCGTAGTCCGCGGAGAGCGGAATCTGCTGAGTCGGCGCCTCGTCGGCTCGCATGGCCGGCGGAGGGACGGTCGAATGCCGGGAGGCGGAGTCGTCGGCCGCGAACGGGATCGGTTGAAGCTCGGGTTCGGGTTCGGAATGCCGCGGGACCCAGTACGGCGCCGGCGCGGGAGCCGGCTCGGCGGGCTCGGAATCGGAATAGGAGTCCATCCCGCTCGCCGACCCCTCGCCGTCCTGGCGGAGCCAGCCCGCGAGCGCGCCTCCACCCTCGGCGGCCTCGTGATGATCCGCCGGAGGCTCGACCGCGGTCGACTCGCCGACGTCCATCGCCGCGGCGGTCGGGCTCTCCTCCGCGTGGCTGAATTCGGGATGCGCCTTCTCGAAGGCCGCGATCGCCGACTCGACGTCCGCCTGGCCGTACTCCTCCTCGAAGAGGTCGGGGCCGCCGTCCACGGGCTGGGGCACCCGGATCGACGCGGTGAAGTCCCCCTCCGCGAAGCTCGACTCCGGCTTGGGCCGCTCGGGGATGACGGCGGTGGTCGCCGAGGCCGGCGGCTGGGGGTTCGGATTGATCGGAATGGCGACCGTCGCGCTCGACGGAACGTCCTCGGGCGCGCGCGAGAGCAGCGCCTCGACCTGACGCAGCAGTTGCTGGGAGTCGAAGGGCTTCGAGACGATGGCGTCGCAGCCCAGACGCTCGGCGCGGTCGCGGTCGAAGGGCTCGAAGGTCCCGGACAGCAGGATGACCGGGATCCGGGCGGTCGCCGGATTCCCCTTGATCGCCTCGCAGACCTCGTAGCCGTTCTTCTCCGGCATGACGACGTCCGCCAGGATCAGGTCGGGCGCCTCCTCGGCGACCTTCTCGAGCGCCCGCTGTCCGTTGGGTACGCAGAGCAGGTCGTACTCGCTGTCCGAAAACGTGAGCTCGACAACCTTCTGGATCGTGAGGCTGTCATCTGCCAGGAGGATCTTTTTGGCCACTCAGTTAACCTTCAGTAGGTCAGAAGGTTAACGCGATTCTTGGCTCAAGTCAACTCGTGCGCCCCGTCACGGCCGCCAGATAGCGGCTCGGAAGGCGCCGGCCCAGTTTTCCCGCCAGAAAACGGGACGCGTCCACCACCCGGGACAGCGTCACGCCGGTCTGGACCGCGAGACCGTCGAGCATGTAGAGCAAATCCTCGGTCGCGAGGTTGCCGGACGCGCCGGGAGCGTACGGGCATCCGCCGAGCCCTCCCGCCGAGGAGTCGAATGCCGTGATGCCGCACTGGAGCCCCGCGTAAACGTTGGCGAGCGCCGTGCCGCGCGTGTCGTGGAAGTGAAGCGCGAGCACGCCGCGCGTCACGCCCGACTCGTAGAGCGTCTCGACCACGTCGAAGACCTTGCCCGGCGTCGCCACGCCGATCGTGTCGCCGACGGAGATCTCGTCGACCGGCAGATCGAGGAGCTTGTGGATGACCTCGCGCACCGCCTCCGGCGCGATCTCCCCCTCGTAGGGACAGCCGAACGCGGTGGAGACGTAGCCGCGCACTCGGACCCGTTCCTCGCGCGCGCGGGCGACCACGGGGCGGAAGCGCTCGATCGACTCGTCGACGCCGGCGTTGATGTTCTTGCGGTTGAACGTCTCGCTCGCGGCGGTGAAGACCGCGATCTCCCGGACTCCGCTGGCGAACGCGCGCTCGAGCCCCTGGAGGTTGGGGACGAGGGCCGGGTAGCGCACGCCGCTCGCGGGATGGATGAGCCGGTAGACCTCCTCGGTGTCGGCGAGCTGCGGGACCGCCTTCGGCGAGACGAACGACCCGACCTCGATCGCGGGCAGGCCCGCATCCGTCAGGAGGTCGATGAACTCCGCGCGCACCGCCACCGGCAGCGTCTCGGCCTCGTTCTGCAAGCCGTCGCGCGGACCGACTTCGTAGACGGTGGCGCGATCCGGCAGGTGCGGGCGCCGCAGCGAATGCTCTTCCCAGTTGTCCACGGCCGCCATTATCCGCCCGGCCCGAGGGCGCGGGTTATCCCGAGGCTTCCTCGATGGCGGCGAGCTCCACGCCGGCCTCGACGAGGTCGCCCTCGGCGACGCGCAGGCGCACCGTTCCGTCCCTCGGGGAGCGGATCGCGTGCTCCATCTTCATCGCCTCGAGCACGAGCAGCAGATCCCCGCGCGCGACGCGCGCACCGTCTTCGACCAGCAGCCGGCGCACGCGCCCCGGCATCGGCGAGATCAGGCCGCCGCCGGGGTCCCTGTCCGAAGCGCTTCCAGCGCCCGATGCGGCTCGCCCCGCCGGCCCCCGCTCGAACGCGCTCGCGACACCGTCGCACCAGACCCAGACCCGGCCCCTCTCGACGGCCGTCACCACGGGATGCTCCCTCCCGTCGATGCGGAGGGCCGCGAGCTCCCCGTCGCGCTCCACGCGCTCGAACGCGACGCGGCGGCCGTCGAGAACCGCGGCGTCGGACTCGACGCGGACTTCCCGCAGCTCCCCTCCGCGGCGCAGCCGCGAACCGCTCATCCGATCCTCCAGCCCCGCAGCGGAGACGAGGACCAGGGATCCGGCGGCTCCGCCGCGCCGCCCCGCGCCGCGCCGCGCGGCGAGAGAACGGCGGAAGACGCCAGCGCCGCGGCGATCCAGGCCGCATCGCCGACGGGCGGATCCTGCCGCGGAAGACGGCCGACCAGATCGGTCGCGTAGCGTCCGGATTCGAAGGCCTCCGATCCGAGAACCTCGGACAGCAGGGGCAAGTTCGTCTCGACGCCGAGGACGACCCACTCCGAGAGCGCTCGGCGCGCGCGTCCGATCGCGGCGTCGCGGTCGGGTCCCCAGACGACGAGCTTCGCGAGCAGCGGGTCGAACTCGACGCCGACGACGCTTCCGCGGTCGACGCCCGAGTCGACGCGAATCCCGGGCCCCTGCGGCTCGCGCCAGGCGAGCAGGCGACCCGAGCGCGGCAGGAACTCGTGCGGATCCTCGGCGTAGAGGCGCATCTCGATCGCGTGTCCGCGCGGCGCGAGCGTCCCGTCGGACCAGACCGGCGGGAGCGGGCGGCCGCGCGCGACGTCGAGCTGGACCCGGACGAGGTCGCAGCCCAGCGTCTCCTCCGTGACCGGGTGCTCGACCTGGAGCCGCGTGTTCATCTCGAGAAAGTAGAAACGGCGGTCCTCGTCGAGCAGGAACTCGACGGTCCCCGCGCCGACGTAGCCGACCGCCTTCGCGGCGCGGACCGCGGCGCGGCCCATCGCGGCGCGCAGCGTGGCATCGAGCGCGGGGCTCGGCGCCTCCTCGACGATCTTCTGATGGCGGCGCTGGACGCTGCACTCCCGCTCGAAGAGGTGCGCGACCCGGCCGGCCGAGTCGCCGAAGACCTGGAACTCGACGTGGCGGCAGCCCTCGAGCAGCCGCTCGAGGTAGACCGTGCCGTCGCCGAAGGCGGCCTCCGAGACGCGGCGGCCCTCCGCGAGCGCGGCGGGCAAGTCCTCGGCGCGGTCGACGCGCGACATGCCCTTGCCTCCACCGCCGGCCGACGCCTTGATGAGGAGCGGGAAGCCGAGCCGCTTCGCCTCCGCGATCAGGCCCGCGTCGTCCACGACGCCCGCTCCCGAGCCGGGCGTCACGGGGACGCCGGCCGCCTCCATCCGCGCCCGGGCGCGCAGCTTGCCGCCCATCTCCTCGATCGCCTGCGGCGGAGGCCCGACCCACGTCAGGCCCGCCCCGATCACCGCGCGCGCGAACTCGGCGCTCTCCGACAGGAAGCCGTACCCGGGATGCACGGCGTCGCTGTGCGTCGCGCGGGCGGCGTCGAGGACCCGGGGGATCGACAGGTAGGTGTCGGCCGGAGCGCCGGCCCCGAGCGAGACCGTCCGGTCCGCCTGGCGCGTGTGGTACGCGCCGGCGTCCGACTCCGCGTAGACCGCCACGGTCTCGAGGCCCATCTCGCGGGCCGTGCGCGCGACCCGCACCGCGATCTCGCCGCGGTTGGCGATCAGGAGCCGCTTCAGCTCACTTCTCCCGGCCGCGCTTCCCGGATTCCCAGTCGCTCCACAGGTCGTACGTCTTCATCTGCGCGTCGAGCTTGTTCTGCTCCAGCACGCGCTCGACCTCGGCGCGGCTCTGCCGCGGACCCAGGCGCGAGGGGGCGTTGGCGATCCCGACGACGGCGACGGCGGCGATCGCCGCGTTGCGGCGCGCGAGCGCGAAGTCGACCTTGTCGTAGGTGTCGGACTCGGCATGGTAGTCGGCGAGGTACCGCTCGGTCTGCTGGTCCGCCACGAGGTTCGGCACGCCTTCGAGCAGAAAGTCGAAGTTGTCCGTGCCGAGGATCGCCTCGTCGTTGGCGCCGTCCGCCCCCGGGCCCGCCGAGGCGAGGATCGCCTTGAGCGGCGCGTCGAGCTCCGGGCGCCCGTTGGTGTAGTAGCCCGTGATCTTCCCGTCGCCGATGTCGTGGATGAGCACGGCCACGAACTGCGGCATCTCGGCGCGGTGGTTGTGCACGTAACCGCGCGAACCCAGGAGCCCGATCTCCTCCCCCGTGAAGAGCGCGAAGCGAATCGTGCGCTTCGGCCGCGGGCCCGCGGCGATCGCGCGGGCGACGTCCACGACGAGCGCGCAGTTGACGCCGTTGTCGAGAGCGCCCGTCCCGAGGTCCCACGAGTCGAGGTGCGCGCCGAGCAGGACGATTTCCTCGGGATGCTCGCTCCCCCGGATCTCCGCGACGACGTTCGCCGCCTGCCACGGGCCGCCGGTCTCGTTCCGAAGATCGAGGCGCATGCGCAGCGCCTTCCCGGCGTCGAGCAGCCGCGCGAGCCGCAGCCCGTCCTCGCGGCGGACCTGGCCCATCGCGATGGGCGCGATCGCGCCCCAGGTGATGGAGTGCCGGTACAGGAGGTCGCGCGGCCTCGTCGAGCAGACCAGGAGCGCGGCTGCTCCGTGCGCCACCGCGGCGTTCATCATGGCTGGTCCGGCGAGGTACTCCGCGAAGAGATCCTCGAAGGAATTCATCGGCGGCGTGCGCACGAGGACGATCGCGCCCTTCGCCCGGGCGCCGAGCTTCTCGAAGTCCTCGGGGCGGCCCGCGCCCCCGTTCACGAGCGGCGCCGTGAGCCCCGGGGTCGTGGACGGCGCGAGCGCGAACGAGACGACGGTCACCGGGAAACGCGAGGGCTCCACGACCTCGGCCGACGCGGAGATCGCCTGCCACTTCGCCGACGCCGTGTAGGGCTCGATCCGCACGTCGTCCACGCCGGCGCGGCGAAACGCGTCCACGCCCCAGCGCAGCGCCGCCTCGTACGCGGGACTCCCCGTCGGGCGCCCTCCGATCTCGTCGGTCAGCACGCGCAGATCCGGCTCCAGGCGCGACGAGGCCCCCGTCAGCCGCTCCATCAGGGCGGCGGCGTCCTGGCCGCGCGCGCCGGCCGCGAGCGCGGCCGCGAGGAAGAGCGGAATCGTGCGTCGTATCGCGATCGCCATCGGCCGGATCCCTCCTAAGACGGTTTCGCCGGCTCCGCGGCCGGCGGCCCCTCGGCGGCCGGAGTGGTCGCCGCGGCGACGGCCGCCACGGCCCCTTGTGCGGCCGGCGCGGGCGCCGGCTTTCGCTTCGCGGCCTCGTCCTCGAACTGCGTCCCGCAGAAGTAGCACTTCACGGGCGCGCCCGGAAGATCCTCCGGCCGCCACGAGAAGAACGCCTTGCCGCACTTCGGACACTGGAGCCGTCGCTGGGTTCCCTTCATTTCTCGATCTCCCCTGCCCACGAGGCCTTGCGCTTCTCGAGAAACGCGGTCAGCCCCTCCTTCGCCTCCGCCGAGGCGCGCCGCTCCGCGATCGTCCGCACCGTCAGCTCCCGCGCTTCCTCCGGGCTCTTCCCGGCGACCTGCGCGATGAGGCGCTTGGCGACGGCGATCGCCTCCGGGCCCGACGCGAGCAGCGACGCGACCCTCTTGTCCCCCTCGGCCTCGAGCGCGGCGCCGGGCACCACGCGGTGCACCAGCCCCATGCGCAGCGCCTCGGACGCGTCGAATCGGTCGCCCGTCAGGAACACGTCGCGCGCGAACCGCGGGCCGATCGCCCGAAGAACGAACGGCGAGATGACCGCCGGCAGGATCCCCAGCCGGACCTCGGCGAGCGAGAAGACCGTGCCCTCGGCGGCGATCGCGATGTCGGCCGCCGCCACGAGCCCCACCCCTCCTCCGATCGCCGCCCCGTGCGCCAGCGCGATCACGGGATGGGGACAGGAGTCGATCGTGCGGAGCATGCGGGCCATGCGCTCCGCGTCGGCCTCGTTCTCCTCCCGCGAATAGCCGCCGGCCTTCCGCATCCACGCGATGTCGGCGCCCGCACAGAAGGCCGGGCCGTCGCCCGAGAGGACCACGACGCGAACCCCCCGGTCCGCCGCCGCCTCCTCGAAGGCGCGTGTCAGCTCGTCGATCAGGACGTCGTTGAACGCGTTGCGCACGTCCGTCCGCGCGAGCGCGATCCGGCGGACCGGACCCGCGGGCTCGATCCGCAGATGGTCGAAGGAAGAGGCGCTCATGACGCGTTGGTCAGGTGGCCGGACAGATCCAGCGGCACCGTCAGGTCGCCCCCCTTCAGGCGGACGACGAGCCGGCCGTGGATCCGGGCCGCGATCTCGCCTCCGGAGAGCAGCGCCTTGCCCGCCGCCGAGAGAAGCGCGCCGTGCTCGACCTCGATCGGCAGCGAGAGGACGTTGGTCTGCGCGGCGTGCAGCAGCATGCCCTGGGTCCCTCCCTGGCCGACCTCCTGGCCGTTGACGATCAGCGTGTATTCCGTCTGCGCGATCTTCAGCGGAAAGGCGAGCGGGTTGCGGATCTCGATCTGCGCCTCGGCCTCGCTCGAGAGGAGCGACATCTCGGTGAGACGGACGTCCTGGAGCTTCAGGAACTCGGCGCCGGTCTGCTTGTCGGACTCGACCTCGACCTCCTTCCACGGGCGCGTGCCGGTCCACTCGCGCGGCGCCGCGCCTCCGACGTTGCCGCGCAGCCGGTACGAGAACGTTTCGGTCCGGAAGCGATCGGCCCAGTCGGCCGGGACGTCGGCGTAGCGCACGGTCACCGGGAGCGTCCACCGGCCCCCCGCGTGGGCGACCGTGCCGGACACCGGCATCTCCGCGGGCGAGTCGTTGAGGGCGATCGTCCCACGGAACGCGCCCTCCCCGAGGTCGGCCTCGGGGCCCGAGAGCGTGGCGTGCATCTCCTTCTCGCCCTGGATGCGCAGGGAGAACGAGAGCGGCGCCGTCGCCTGTGCGGCCACGAGAAGCACGGCGGCGAGGACGCGCATCGCGCTCACATCCGGAACACGCCGAACTCCGTCTCCGGGATCGGCGCGTTGTAGGCGGCCGAGAGGGCCAGCGCGAGCGCCGGCCGCGTCTGCGCGGGGTCGAGCACCCCGTCGTCCCACAGGCGCGCAGTGGCGTAGTAGGGATGGCCCTCGACCTCGTACTTCTCGCGGGTCGGCCGCTCGAACTCGGCGACTTCGCCTTCGCTCATCGCCGGCTTGCCGGCGCGCGCGAGCTGGTCCTGCTTGACGGTCGAGAGGACCGAGGCCGCCTGCGGCCCTCCCATGACCGAGATCCGCGAGTTCGGCCAGCTGAACAGGAAGCGCGGCCCGTAGGCGCGACCGCACATCCCGTAGTTTCCCGCGCCGAAGGAACCGCCGATGATCACGGTCAGCTTCGGGACCGCCGCGTTCGCCACGGCGTGAACCATCTTGGCGCCGTCCTTGGCGATCCCGCCGCGCTCGTACTCCTTGCCGACCATGAACCCCGTGATGTTCTGGAGGAAGAGCAGCGGGATCTTCCGGCGGGCGCACATCTCGATGAAGTGCGTGGCCTTGAGCGCCGACTCCGAGAAGAGGATGCCGTTGTTCGCGACGACGCCCACCAGGAAGCCGGACAGCCGCGCGAAGCCGCACACGAGGGTCGTGCCGTAGCGGGCCTTGAACTCCTGGAATCGCGAGCCGTCGACCAGCCGCGCGATGACTTCGCGCACGTCGTAGGGCTTTCGCAGGTCGCGAGGCAGGACTCCGTAGATCTCCTTCGGGTCGTAGGCGGGCTCCTCCGGCTCCGTCACGTCTCCGGGCGGCGTCTTCACCGTACCCAGATCGCCGACGAGCTCGCGCGCGATCTCGAGCGCCTCCGCGTCGTCGCCCGCGAGGTGATCCGCCACGCCCGAGATGCGCGTGTGGACGTCTCCGCCGCCGAGGTCCTCGGCCGTCACCTCCTCGCCCGTGGCGGCCTTCACGAGCGGCGGCCCGGCCAGGAAGATCGTGCCCGTGTCCTTCACGATGATGGCCTCGTCGGACATCGCCGGCACGTATGCGCCGCCCGCGGTGCACGAGCCCATCACCGCCGCGATCTGCGGGATGCGGAGAGCCGACATGCGCGCCTGGTTGTAGAAGATCCGGCCGAAGTGCTCGCGGTCCGGGAAGACGTCGGCCTGGAGCGGCAGGTAGGCGCCGCCCGAGTCCACCAGGTAGACGCACGGGAGGCGGTTCTGCTCCGCGATCTCCTGGGCGCGCAGGTGTTTCTTGACCGTGATCGGGAAGTACGTGCCGCCCTTCACGGTCGCGTCGTTGGCGACGACCATGACCTCGCGGCCGCGCACGCGGCCGATCCCGGTGACCAGACCGGCACCCGGCGCCTCGCCGTCGTACATCCCGTGAGCGGCGAGCGGCGAGAGCTCGAGGAACGGAGACCCCGGGTCGAGCAGCGCGTCCACGCGGTCCCGCACGAACATCTTCTTCTGCTCGGCGTGCCGCTTCCGTCCGGACCCGCCCTCCCGAGCCTTCGCGAGCTCGCCGCGGAGGTCGGCGACCAGGCCCTCCAGGGATTCCGCGCGCTCGCGGAACTCCGGGGAGCGCGTGTCGACGTGGGTGGGTAGCGGATCCATCGGTACGGCGCCGGTCAGCCGCGCGCGATCTTCTCTCCCGCCTCTTTGCGGATGTAGTCGACCAGAATCTGCGTGGGCGTGCCCGGCAGGAAGACCTCCCGGATGCCCAGTGCCTTGAGGGGACCGACATCCTTGTCGGGGATGATCCCGCCCGCAACGACGAGGATGTCCTCGCCGCCGCGCTCCTTGAGCAGCTTCAGGATCTCCGGGAAGAGGACGTTGTGCGCGCCGGAGAGGATCGAGAGGCCGATGACGTCCGCGTCCTCCTGGATGGCCGCCGCGACGATCTGCTCGGGCGACTGCCGTAGGCCCGAGTAGATGACCTCCATTCCGGCGTCCCGCAGCGCGCGGGCGATGATCTTGGCGCCCCGGTCGTGGCCGTCCAGCCCCGGCTTGGCGATGAGGACGCGGATCGGTCGAGACGCCATCGGGGCCCGAGTCTATCAGCCGACGATCGAGACCGGATCTCCCACGCGCATGCGGTTGCCGGTGAGCGCCCGCCCGTAGACGCCCGTCATGCCGCCGCGCCCCCGGGCGATCGCGGAGAGCACGCCCGGAGAGCGCTCCGTGGTCTCGGCGTCGAGGCTCGCCACGATGCAGGCGTCGCACTGCTTGACGAGCTCGAGGAGCACGTCGCCGATCCAGAGCTGGCGGCCGATCCAGCGATCCTCCTCGAACGGCCGCGCCTCGGGCAGGTCGAGCAGGAGGTTCGAGCGGAAGCGCGCCGGCTCGAGGGGGCCGCCGTACTGTTTCTCCAGGAAGCGCACCGTCTGGACGGAGAGGACGTGGAGCGGGGCGACGTCGGCGGCGGAGTTCTGCCGCGCGCGGAGGCGAACCGGGCGTCCGCAGCGCCGCGACACGTCCTCGATCCAGCGCCGGTCGGAGAGCAGAGTCTCCTGTCCGTCGGGCGTCTTGACGCGGATCCACGGCTCGAGGTCCCCGCCGCGGACCGCGTGATCGAGGAAGCGCACCTTGTAGCGCAGCAGGAAGGGCGCGTTCTTCGCCGTCAGGGCGACCCCGTGCTCCTCGTCGAAGAGATCGTAGATGCGGTCGCCGACCAGTCCGGATCCGAACACGTGCGCCTCGTCGGGGGACTCTCCCCCGAGCGAGCGCACGGCAAAACGCCGCAGGCCGGCCAACGATCCAACGACCTCCGCGAGCTCCATGGGGTGAAGGAGGAATCTAATGCAGGGGGGCGTTTTCGACAACCCGGAGGATGCGGTCGTCGCCCGGTCGGGGGCCGCCGCGGCCGTCGCGGTTGCTCGTCGCGACGTACAGGGCCCCATCCGGGCCCGAAACGACGTCGCGGAGCCTCCCGTAGACGCCCGAAAAGAGCTCCTCGGTCTCCGCCACCTTCCGGCGGTCCTTCGCGTCCAGCCGGACCCGGATGAGCCGCTCGCCCCGCAGCGTCGCGAAGAAGAAGTCGCCCTGGAACGACGGCAGGAGCGGGCACCGGCAGAAGGACGCGCCGGAGGGCGCCACGGCCGGCGTGTACTCGAGCAGCGGAGACACCATCCCGGGGCGCGAGTCCCGATGATGGACGAGCGGCCAGCCGTAGTTCTTCCCGGCCTCGACGATGTTGACCTCGTCGCCTCCGCCGGGGCCGTCGAAGCCGGAGGGGCCGTGCTCCGTCTGGAACTGCAGCCCGGAGACCGGATCCCAGTCGAGCCCCTGGGAGTTGCGGTGACCGAACGAGTAGACCGGCGATCCCGGGAAGGGATTGTCCGCGGGGATCGTCCCGTCGGGATTCAGCCGGAGGGTCTTGCCGCCGAGGCTGCTCATCTCCTGCGCGACCTTCCCGTTCGTCGCGTCGCCCGTCGTGGCGTAGAGCTTCCCGTCGGGACCGAACCGCAGCCGGCAGCCCGCGTGGTACTGCGCGGCGGGAATGCCCTCGAGGATGACGGTGCGCTCGGAGAGCCCGCCCGAAGAGGAGTCGTCGCGGAAGCGCGCGATGCGCACGCGGGGCCCCTCGCGCGCGTCGTAGGCGTAGCAGACGTAGAGCCGCTTCGAGCTTCCGTAGTCCGGCGCGAGCGCGATCCCCATCAGTCCGCTCTCGCCCTTCGCCTCGATGTCGGGCAGCGTCGCGAGCGGCTTCGCGGCGAGCCGGCCGTTCTCGACGACGCGGACCCGGCCGGGACGCTCCGTCACGAGGAGACGCGTGGGCGACGCGAACGCGAGAGACCAGGGAACCTCGAGGCCGTCCACGAACGTCTCGACGCGCAGCTCCCGTCCCGACCGGGTCCGGAACGTCTTCGGCACACTCGCGTCCGCCGCACGGCACGCGGCGGGGACGAGCGCGGCGACCAGCAGCACGGCCGCGGGACGCATCCGACGACGCGGTGCGCTCATCCGCTTCGGAGCGGCAGCGCCATCTTCTGCGCCAGCGCCTCCCAGGCGCGGCGGCGGTGCGACAGGGAGTCCTTCTCGGCCGACGACATCTCCGCGAACGTGCGCTCGCTCCCCTTCGGGATGAAGAGAACGTCCCAGCCGAACCCGTTGCCGCCCCGCGGCGCGGCCGCGATCGACCCCTCGGTCTCCCCGCGCGCCGTCACGACCTCGGCGCCGTCGCAGTATGCGATCGCGCAGATCGCCGTCGCGCCGCGGTCCGGGAATCCGTCGAGCATGCGCGCGAGCGCGGGGACGCCCGCGCTCTTCTCCACCCACTTGACGAGCGCGCCCGGGAACCCGCCCCACGCCCGGAAGGCGAGGCCGCTGTCCTCGACGAGGACCGGACGCGAGAGCGCCCGGTAGGCCGAGAGCGCCTTGGCCTCCACGATCTCGGAAGGATCCAGGGCCTGCGGCTCGGGAAGCTCCAGGTCCAGCCGCTCGACCGGGAAGCCCATCCGCTCCGCCTCGCGCGCCTTCTCGGCGCGGCTCGTGACGAAAACGAGCGGCAGCGCTCCCATCCGCCGATTCTGTCACGGGGCCGGAAGACGAGGAGAGAGCCGGGCTCAGCCGAGCTTGCCGAGGACCTTGTAGAGAGGGACCTGGGCGGAGAGGCCCTTCAGCGCGAAGCGGCCGAGCTGGCAGGTGTCGTACCGATCCTTGACCGCGTCGAACGTCGCCGGGCCGATCACGACGTCGCCGGGCTGCGCCACGAACTCCTCCATGCGGGCGGCGACGTTCACGGCGTTGCCGAGGACCGTGTAGTCCACGCGCCGCTGGGAGCCGATGTCGCCCACGATGGCGTCGCCGGTGTTGAGCGCGATGCGGACCTCGAGGCGGGGCTCTCCCCGCTCGACCCGGGCCTTGTTCCAGGCCGCGACGGCCTCCTGGATCCGCAGCGCGGCGTCGACCGCCCGCTCCGCGTGGTCCGGCTGGTCGAGGGGGGCCCCGAAGAACGCCATCACCGCGTCCCCGATGAACTTGTCGATGGTGCCGCCGCACGCGAAGATCGCGTCCGAAGCCAGCGTGAAGTACTCGTTGAGCATGCGCGCGAGCGGCTCGGCCGCGATCTTCTCCGACCACGTGGTGAAGCCGACCAGGTCGGCGAAGAGGACGGTGACGACGCGCGTGCGCACGCCCTTCCACTCGCCCGTCGCCTCGACGTCCCGGATGATCTCCTCGACGACCTGGGGCGAGTGGTAGCGCTCGAGGCGGCCGCGGATCCGCTTCTCCTCGATCACGTGGTCGTGCAGCCGCGCCCGCTCGATCGCGACGGCCGCGAAGTTGGCGAGCGCGGTCAGCAGGTCGAGGTCCTGCTCCGAGCAGCTCCCCGCATGCAGCGGCGAGTCGAGGTAGATCACGCCGATCACCGAGTCCCCGTTCCACAGCGGGGCACACATCGCGGTGCGGATCTGCTGCATCCGGATCGACTCGCCGCTCTCGAAGCGCTGGTCGGTCTGGGCGTCGGACGTCAGGATCGCCACCTTCTGCTTCACGACCATGTCCACGATCGACCGCGACCACTGCGCGGTGCCGTCCGAGGTGTGGCGCCTCGCGCTCTTGTAGCGGGAGATCCGCAGCTGCAGGGCGCCCTTCTCCTCGAGGAGGAGGAAGCCTCTGTCGACCGCGAGGAATTCGAAGATGAGGTCCATGACCTTGTCGAGGACCGTCTCGAGGTCGTCGGCGGAGATGAGCGCCTTGGCGACCTGAACCAGGATCTCGAAGACCTTGTTCTTGTAGGCGACGTCGAGCACGACGCGCTTGCGGTCGGCGGTCGAATCGGGCGCGATCGCGGGGGCCCGGTCCAGGCCGAAGTCCTGGTTGAACTCCGCGATGGGCCGGATGCACGTCGAGGTGGAGTCGATCAGCCGGTCGCGATGCTTCCCGACGGTCGGCTCGTCCTTGAAGCGCAGGACGAACGTGCCGATCACGACCTCGTCTCCGTCCTTGACGACCGCGCGCGGCACGGTCTCGTCGTTGACGCGGACGCCGTTGGTCGAGCCGTTGTCGTAGAGGACCCAGTCCCCATCCTCCTTCTTCAGGTACGCGTGGCGGCGCGACACCGAGAAGTCGTTCAACACGATGTCGTTGTCGGTGGCGCGGCCGATCGACGCCACCTCTTCCTTCGCGCTGAACGTTCGAGGCTGGCCGTCGACCTCGTAGAGAACCTGAAACATGGGGTGTCGGAATTATAAACCGCCGGCCGCGCGGAATCGGACCCTCGTGCGGCGCGGCGCGGCGCGCGAGCGAATCCTCAGGGCGCCAGGGCAGGACCGAGCGCGAAGCGGATCCGCACGGTCTTGCGCGAGGCGACCGGTCCCGCGGGCCCGCGCGCGGGCCGATACGTCCACTTCCGCACCGCGTCCGCCGCCGCGTCGGAGAGTCCGAGCGGAAGCCCGCGCACGACCTCGACGTCGGTCACCCTGCCCTTCGCGTCGATCGAGACCTCGAGCTCGACGGTGCCCTCGATGCCCGCGCGGCGCGGCAGATCGGGATACTGCGGCTCGACGCGCGTGAGGACCGTCGCCGGCTCGACGAGCCCGGGCAGGCTCTCCTTGGCCGCGGGCGCGGGCACGCTCGGCGCATTACCGGAGTCCTCCGCCGGCTCTCCCTCCATCGCCGGCTCCTCCTCGGGCGGCGGCTCCTCGTTCAGGTTCACGAGCGTGAGGTCCTTCAGCGGACGGACCTTCTCCGGCGTGACGCCGGGCTGGCGGGGATCGCGCGGCACGAGGTCCACCTGCGCGGAGCTCGCGTAGGCGAGTCCCCATTTCTCGTCCTGAAACGCGAAGTAGGAGTGGTCGACCGAATGGATCGCGATCACCGTGCCGCGTGCCAGCCGTCCGCCGCGCGGCGCCAGCGGATAGGGCGCGAGAGAGATGTCGGTCTCCTCGCCCACGACCCCGTAGACCGGCGGGAAGGCGAGGACCGTCTTCGCCCGCCGCGTGCGCGCGTCGCGGTCCGCATCCCGCTCGACGGCCTCGGCGGGGAGGAAGCCCTTCGCGCCGTCCGCCTCGACCTCGACCCACGGGCCGCGGTCCCCGGTGATCGTGACGCGCGCGCCCTGCGGGAGGGTCGTCCCCGCCGGGCCGTCCCGCGTGGGCTCGCGCCGCAGCGCGACCGAGTCCACGGTCACCGTCGCCGGCGAGCTCTCGGGCTCCCCCGGCGCGGAGGCGAACGCGCGCGGCCGCAGCAGCGAGTACACGACCGCGAGCGCGACGAGCACGAGCACGGCAGCGGCGGCCAGCGGCCAGAGCCCGCGCAGGCGGCGGACCAGCGGGCTCTCGGGGCGACGCGCGGGCTTTCCTTCCGGCGGCTCCGGAGGCAGGAACGCGACGGGCAGCTCCGCTACCGGGTCCGCCGCAGGCGCCGAGGCCTCGTTCTCCGGCGGGGGGAATTCCTCGTTCATCGCGCGGCGCGGATGTAGGTGCCGCTCTTGCCCTCGAGGGCCTCCGACAGCGATTCCGCGCGCGTGATCAGGACCTCGTGGCCGCCCGCCTCGACGAAGCGGATGGCGGCGTCGATCTTGGGACCCATGCTCCCGGCGGGGAACTGGCCCTCGGCGAGGAGCCGCTTCGCGGTGGCGACGTCGATCACGGGCAGCTCGGCCTGCGTCGGCTTGCCGAAGTCGCGCGAGACGCGGTCGACGCCGGTCAGGATGATGAAGAGGTTCGCGGACAGCGACGCCGCCAGCATCGAGGCGGCGTAGTCCTTGTCGATGACGGCCTCGACGCCGCGCACCTCTCCGTCGTCGGAGATCACGACCGGGATGCCGCCGCCGCCCGCCGCCACGACGATGTGGCCGCGGTTGATGAGCGCGGCCGCGATCTCGACCCCGCGCACGGCGCGCGGCTTGGGCGACGCGACGACCTTGCGCCAGCCGCGGCCGGCGTCCTCGACCATCGTCCACCCCGCCTCCCTCTGGAGCCGCTCGGCGCGATCCTTCGCGAAGAACGGTCCGACGGGTTTGGACGGCTTCTGGAACGCCGGGTCGGCGGCGTCGACCTCGACCTGCGTCATGATGGTCACGACCTGCTTGCGGAACCCGGCGCGGGGCAGCTCGTTGTCGAACGCGAGCTCGAGCAAGAAGCCCATGGAGCCCTCGGTCTGCGCGACGCAGAAGTCGAGCGGCTGGGGCGGAACCCGATCCGCCGCCTGCTCCGCCTGGATGAGGATGTTTCCGACCTGCGGGCCGTTGCCGTGGACCACGATCAGCTCGTAGCCCTTCCCCAGTATCGGGACCAGCATCCGGACGGCCTCGCGCGCGCGCTCGAGCTGCTGGGCGACCGTGCCGGAGTCCTCCGGGCGCAGGAGCGCGTTGCCGCCGAAGGCCACGACGGCCAGCGGGCGGACGAAGGAGAAGAACGGAGTCGGATTCATGCCGCGCCGCGAGCCCTAGGGCTTCACGTCTTCGCGCACCAGGGGCATCGTCATGCACCGCGGGCCGCCGCGAGCGCGAGAGAGCTCGTGGGCCGCGAGCAGGACCACGTACTTCTTGTCGGGCTTCCAGAGCTCGAGCTCCTCCTTGCCCAGCAGGAGATCGGCCTCGTCGACGACGGTGTAGCCGGCCCGCCCGAGCTCGGCGGCGGTCGCCTCGTTGCGGTCGTAGATCAGGATCACCCCCGGGGCCAGCGCGAACGCGTTGGCGCCGTCGGTCCACTGCTCGCGCCGCTCGGCGATGGGATCCTCGCCGCCGCAGCGCACCGGCTTCAGGTCGAGCTTCTGCGCCTTGAGCGCCGAGAGGAGATCCTTCTCCGTCGTCCAGGTGATCTCGCGCTTGGTCAGGTCGCACTCGTAGACGTCCGCCTCCTCGGCGCCGTCCGGCAGGATCATCGGTCCGTAGACCAGGCACTCGTTGGGAGAGATCATCGTGAAGACCGTGTCGAGGTGCATGTACGAGCGCTCCGGCGGGATCGCGACCACGATGATGCGCTTGATCGGCGACTTGCGGTGCTTGAGCGACTCGGTGAGCCGCTCGATCGTCGTCTTCTCCGTGCGCTCGGAGTAGCCGATCGCGAGCAGGTCCTCGCGCAGGACGAGGATGTCCCCGCCCTCCAGCGTCGGGCGCATGCGCGCGTAGGAGGACGGTCGACCGTAGTCCGCCGAGAACTCCTGGAACCAGAACTTCCCGCCGTCGGGGCTCGGGAACTTGGGGTGGAGCGACAGCACGTAGCCCGAGAGCAGGGGCTCGCGCAGGCGCGCCGGAGTCGCCATCGAGCAGCGGATCGCGCGCTCCCCCACGATCACGAGCGGGTCGCGCTGGAAGAAGTAGTTGGGGATGGGCGGCAGCGCGTACAGCTCGGAGGCCGCGCTCGCCATCTCGGGCCCCGGCTTCTCGATGCCCGTGATGAGGGCGGACGCCAGCTGCTCCGGCGAGAGGTCGCGCAGGCGGTAGTCCATGTCCGGGCCCCAGCCCAGGGTCTTGCCGAGGTCGTCGAGGATCGCGCTGCGCTGCTCGGGGACCGTCAGGACATCCTCGAGAAGATCCTGGATCTCGAGGACCTCGTCGGCGACGTAGCCCAGGACCTGCTGGAAGCGGCGGTGCTCCTCGCGGGCGCGGTTGCCGTAGAGGATGTCGTCGAAGAGCAGCTCCTCCATCATGGAGGGGACCATCCGGTCGATCTCGGGCCCCGGCAGGTGCACGAGGACCGACTTCAATTTCCCGATCTCGGAGGTGACGCGGAGGCTCATGCAGGTCCCCGTAGCGGGGAGCGCGGGATTCTACAGGAGTCCCCGGCGAACAAGTCGCGCGGGCTCGTCGTCCCGCCGTAACTGATTGGGAAGACTGGGGCTGCTCGGGCCTTGGACGAAAGCGGGGACGCGTGAGGGCCGCCGGACTGGACAAACTCAAAGGAGAACGTCATCACGATCGAGCGCTGCGTCTTCGAGTCGAACAACTCGGGCGTTCTCGCCCAGGACGGCACGCGGACGGCGATCCGCGCGAGCGTCGCCTCGGGAAACATCTCCGGCCTCCTCGCGCAGTCCGCCTTCGGCGGCTCGGTGGAGCTGACGGTGTCGGATTGCCTGGTCTCGCACAACACCTCCGCCGGCATCACGAGCGAGGGAGACTCGCCGGGAGGATCCGCGACCGTGCGCGTCTCCGGCTCCACGGTGACGGGCAACCAACGCGGCCTGGTTCAGGCCGACTTTGGCGGATCGAGCGCCTTGTTCTCCCGGGGAGACAACACCGTGGAGGGGAACCCGGGAGGGGACCTCTCGGGCACGATCCAGGGCTACTCGGGCAAGTAGCGCCGCCGGTGCGGCGGCCGCGTCAGGACGGCGGGAGGAGCGGCAGCAGCTCCGCGCTCTTCCCGCCCTCGACGCTGCGGTCGGCCTTCTCCGAGATGGTCTCGAGCCGGGTGGTGAACCGGTCGAACGCCTTTGCTGTCTCGTCGTACTGCTTCTGCGCGTTGCCGAGGTGCGCCCCGAGTTTCTCGAGCGGTCCTCCCACGCGGTCCCAGAGTCGCGCGAGATCCGCCAGGTTCTGGTGCACCTCCCGGGCGTTCTCCTGAAGCTCGACGCCGCGCAGTCCGAGCGTGATCGTCGCGAGGTACGCGTAGATCAGCCGCGGCGAGACCGGAATCACGCGCTTGCCCGCGGCGTAGTCGGCGAGCGCCGTCTCCTCCCCGTCCGCGGCGATCTCGGCGTAGACGGCCTCCGCCGGCACGTACATGAGCGCGAAGTCGCAGGTCCCGCTCGCCGGACGGATGTACTTCTCGGCGATCGCGTCGACGTGGCGACGCACGTCGCGGCCGAACTGCGCCCTCGCGCGCTTCTTCTCCGCCTCGTCCTCCACCTCCCGCGCCCGGCGGTAGTTCTCGAGCGGGAACTTGCTGTCGATCGGGACCACGCGGTCCTGGACGAACACGGCCGCGTCGACGATCACGCCGTCGCCCAGGGGATGCTGCGTGGCGTACGACCCCGGTGGGAGGGCCTGCGCGAGCGCCTGCTCGAGAAACATCTCGCCGAGCGTGCCGCGCAGCTTGGGCGGCTTCAGGAGGTCCTCGAGCCGCGTGACCTCTCCCGCGATCTTCTCGATCTTGAGCGAGGTCTCGTGCAGCCGGCCGAGCTTCTCTCCGACCTCGCGCAGCAGGTGCCCGGATTTTCCGAGGTGGTCGACTAGGCTCTGCTGTCCGGCGTCCAGCCGCTTCTCCACTCCTTCGACGCGCGTCTCCATGGAACGCCGCAGCTCGTCGAAGCGCCGATCGACCGACTGCGACGCCTCGCGTGTCCGCGCGGCCTCGCCGAGCAGCAGATCCATGCGGGCCGCGGAATCGCGGCTCCGCGCCAGAAACAGCGGCACGGCCCAGCCGATCACCGCCAGGACCGCGGCCGTCAAAGCGAGAAGGACGAGCAGAGCCCCAGTACCCATGCTTTCAGGATAGCCGGGAAGCAGGACAAATGATGTCCGACAGGCGCCTTTGCTAGCGAAACTCGGATCCGCCTCGAGAGAGCGATTTCCGAGGCGCTGGTCCGATCGTCCGCGGCACGAGGAATCTCCGCGAGCGTAGCGGAGGACGCCTCGCGCCGCGGGAGCCGAAGCGCAGTGAGGGGTCAGGCGGTCGGTCGAGCCCCTCTGGGCGAGCCGACCGCCGGTGCGCCCGCGGGGCGCAGACCCCCGAACGAAGCGGAGGCGACGGCTAGTCCCGCCGCCCCGAGAGCGCGACGACCACGGCCACGAAGAGCGCCGCGCCGATGACCGACCAGAGGAACGGAAACGGCGGGCCGTCTCCCAGGCGGATCAGGAAGAGCTCGGGCAGCTTCGCCTTGCGCGCGATCCAGGAGCCGAGCAGCGCGCCGATGAATCCGAGCACGATCGACACCACGCAGCCGCCGCGCGTGCCGCCCGCGATGGCACGCCCGATGCCGCCCGCCAGCGCCGCGATCAGGAGGTAGAGGAGGACCTCGAGAAGCGTCATTTGACGAAGGATGACACACAGGAGCCTCCGTGGTCAGCGGTCATCCCCTGTGGGACAATGCCCCCTCAGGGGAGGGCCGATGGCGAACACCGAACCCCCCAAGAAGGGCGACTCCAAGGAAGACCGGGAAGTCGACTACCTCATGTGTACCCAGTGCGGTACGCCGTGCTACGTCTTCGAGATGGAGGGGCCGCGGATCCTCGAGGCGACCTGCCTCGTGTGCGGCAACGACGAGATCGGCCTCTTCAATCTCGGCGAGGAAGCCGGCATGGAAGACGAGTGAAGACGACCGACCGATTCGGCTACGTCAATCCGCTCACCGAGCGGTACGCCTCGGAGGAGATGTCGAGGATCTTCTCCCCCCAAACGAAGTTTGAGATCTGGCGAAGGCTTTGGCTCTGGCTGGCCGAGGAGGAGCGCCGCCTGGGCCTGCCCGTCTCCGAGGAAGCGCTCACCCAGATGCGGGCGCACCTGACCGACATCGACTTCGAGGCCGCCGCCGCCGAGGAGGCGAAGACCCGCCACGACGTCATGGCGCACGTGCGGGTGTTCGGCGAGGCCGCCCCGGCGGCCCGGGGCATCATCCACTGGGGAGCGACGTCGGCCTACGTCACCGACAACACCGACCTGATCCAGATGCGTGAGGCGCTCGACCTGGTGGACCGCCGCCTGGTCGCCGTTCTGCGCAAGCTGCGCGACTTCGCCCTCGCCCACCGCGACCTGCCCGCCCTCGCGTACACGCACTTCCAGCCCGCGCAGCCCACCACGGTCGGGAAGCGCGCCGCGCTCTGGGCGTCCGACCTCCTCGCCGACTTCGAGGAGCTCCGGTCCGTCCGCGACGGCCTTCGCTTCCTGGGAGCCAAGGGTGCGACCGGGACCCAGGCGTCCTTCCTCCGGCTCTTCGACGGCGACTCCTCGAGGGTCGAGGAGCTCGACGCGGCTCTCGCGCGGCGCGCGGGCTTCGGGCGGCGCCAGATGGTCTCCGGCCAGACGTACTCCCGCAAGCAGGACGACCGCGTCGTCCACGCGCTCTCCTCCCTCGCGCAGAGCTCCCACAAGATCGCGACGGACTTGCGCCTCCTGCAGCACGAGGGCGAGCTCGAGGAGCCCTTCGAGAAGTCGCAGGTCGGCTCGTCCGCGATGCCGTACAAGCGCAACCCCATGCGCGCCGAGCGGATCTGCTCGCTCGCGCGGCACGTCATCGCGCTCTCGCTCGACACGGCGATGACCGCCGCGACGCAGTGGCTCGAGCGCACCCTCGACGACTCCGCCAACAAGCGGATCGCGGTGCCGGAGGCGTTCCTCGCGGCGGACGCGATCCTGACCCTGCTCGAGAACGTCGTGGGCGGGCTCGTCGTCCACCCGGAGGTCTGCGCCCGCCGGCTCGCCGACGAGGCTCCGTTCCTCGCCAGCGAGAACGTGCTCATGGAGGCCGTCCGGCGGGGTGGCGACCGCCAGGAGCTCCACGAGAAGCTGCGCGTCCACGCCCGCGCGTCCGCGGAGAGGCGGACCGAGGCGGGCGGCCCCGCGGACCTCCTCGACCGGATCGCGGGCGATCCCGCCTTCGGCCTTTCGGCGGCCGACGTGCGCGACGCCGTGCTTCCCGAGAAGCTGATCGGCCGCGCCGCCGAGCAGGTGGAGGCGTTCGTGCACGGGGAGCTGGACCCGGCGCTCGCCGGCGCCGCCGCCGCGCAGAGCGCTCCCGTGCGCGTGTGAGGGCTTGAGACTCCGACGCGCGGGCCTCGCGGCGTTCGCCGTCGTGCTGCTCACGGCCGACTGCGCCACGTCCCATCCCCCTCCCCCGGCCATGCATCCGATCCCCGTCGAGGCGCTCACCCCGTCGTGGAGCGAGGAGGGGCTCGCGTCCTGGTACGGCGGCGACGACGGATTCGAGGGCAAGCCCACCGCCTCCGGCGAGATCTTCGACTCCGCCAAGCTCACCGCGGCGCACCGCGACCTGCCGATCGGAACGGTCGTCGACGTGACCAGCGTCGACACGGGGCGCACCGTGCGCGTGCGCGTCAACGACCGCGGCCCCTTCGTGCAGGGCCGCGTCATCGACCTCTCGCGCGAGGCCGCGCGCCGGATCGGCCTGATCGGGCCGGGCGTCGGAGCCGTGCGGCTCGCCCTCGTCTCTCCCGGCCTCGCGCCCACGCCCGTTCCCGCGACGGTGGCGGAGGGGCCGTGGGCGGTCCAGGTCGGCTCCTTCGGCGAGCGAGACCGCGCGGATCACCACGCGGAGCGCGTCCGCTCGGCCGGCTTCGCGGTCTACTTCGAGCCGTTCGAGGGCCTCACTCGCGTGAAGGTCGGCCCGTTCCCCTCGCGAGGCGATGCCGAGAACCAGCTCGCTGCTCTCGAGAGCGCGGGGTTCGAGGGGATCGTCGTCCCGGCGCACTGAGAGACGTGAGAGTTGAGAGTTAAGAGTTAAGAACCCGGGACGAACTTCCCCCACTCTCAACTCTCAACTCTCAACTCTCAACTCTCAACTCTCAACGGCCCTCGCATTAGAATCCCCGCTCCATGACTCCGGCGATCTCCTGCCGCGGCCTCCAGAAGCACTTCGACGACGTGAAGGCGGTCGACGGCCTGGACCTCGAGGTCTCCCCCGGCGAATGTTTCGGCTTGCTGGGGCCCAACGGCGCCGGCAAGACCACGACGATCGAGATCCTCGAGGGCCTGACGAAGCCGGACGCGGGCGAGGTCACCATCCTCGGCCGGCGCTGGGGCGGTCAGGAGCGCGAGCTGCGCGAGCGGCTGGGCATCTCGCTCCAGGAGAGCCGGCTGACCGAGAAGCTCACGGTCTACGAGACGCTCGAGCTGTTCCGCTCCTTCTACGAGCGCGGGCGCGATCCGGAGCGGCTCCTCGAGGACCTCGCGCTCGAGGAGAAGCGCGACGCGCGCGTCGGCAAGCTCTCGGGCGGGCAGCGCCAGCGGCTCGCGGTCGCCTGCGCGCTGGCGGGAGATCCGGAGATCCTGTTTCTCGACGAGCCGACCACCGGCCTCGACCCGCAGAGCCGTCTCCAGCTCTGGGAGCGGATCGCCGTCTTCAAGGCCGCCGGACGCACGGTCCTCCTCACCACGCACTACATGGAGGAGGCCGAGCGGCTCTGCGACCGCGTCGCGATCGTGGACCACGGCCGGATCATCGCGCTGGGCACTCCGGCGGAGCTGATCGCCGGGCTCCACGCGCCGCACATCATCGAGTTCTCGAGCGAGCCGGCCGTCGACGACGAGCTGCTCTCCTCCGTCCCGGGCACGGGCGAGCGGAGACAGCGCGACGGCCGCTGGCAGCTGGCCGCGGCCAACCTCGCGCAGGCGGTGCCGGCGCTGCTCTCGACGCTCGACGACGCCGGCGCGCGCCTGGTCTCCCTCTCGACGCACCGCGCGACGCTCGAGGACGTCTTCCTTTCTCTGACGGGCCGGGAGCTTCGCGATGAATAGACGCGCCCAGGTCGAGACGACCGAGCGCAGGCGGGGTGCGCCGAGTGAGCGCCGTAATCCCCTCTTCGCGCTGACCCGGGCGCGGCTCCTCGAGTTCGTGCGGGAGCCGGAGGCGATCTTCTGGGTCTTCGCCTTCCCGATCATCATGGCGATGATCCTGGGCTTCGCGTTCCGGGACCGCCCCGCCGACAAGGTCGCGGTCGGAGTCGCCGGAGAGGCCGGGCTGCGCGCGGTCTCCGGCCGGCCGCTCGCGTCGCCGGCGCTCACCGTCACGGTCTTCCCCACCGTGCGCGCCGGCCTCGACGCCCTGCGCGTCGGGAAGATCGCGCTGCTCGTCGAGAACGCGGACCCGCCCGTGTACCACTTCGACCCGACGCGGCCCGAGGCGCGAATCGCGCGGCTCGAGGTCGACGACGCGATCCAGCGCGCCGCCGGGCGCAGGGACCCGGTCGCCTTCCGCGAGACCGAGGTCCACGAGAAGGGCTCGCGCTACATCGACTTCCTCCTGCCCGGCATCCTGGGCCTGAACCTCATGGGCACGGGGATCTGGGGCATCGGCTACTCGATCGTGACCTCGCGGCTCAAGAAGACGCTCAAGGTGATGGTCGCGACACCCATGCGCAAGTCCGACTTCCTCCTCGCGCAGATCGGCTCGCGGTTCTTCTTCCTCGTCGCGGAGCTGGTCGTGATCCTCGCGTTCGGCGTTCTGGCGTTCCACGTCCCGATCCGCGGCTCGCTCGCCCTGCTCTGCCTGACCGCGCTGGTGGGGATGCTGGCGTTCGCGGGCCTGGGCCTGCTCGTGGCCTCGCGGGCGAGGACGCTCGAGGCCGCGAACGGGCTCATGAACCTCGTCATGGTGCCGATGTGGCTGCTCTCCGGAGTCTTCTTCTCCTCGGAGCGTTTCCCCCAGGCGGCGCAGCCCTTCATCAAGGCGCTCCCGCTCACGGCGCTGAACGATGCGCTGCGGGCCGTGATGCTCGAGGGCAAGGGCCTCCCCGCGATCGCGGGCGCGCTCGCCGTCCTCGCGGCGTGGGGGCTCGTGAGCTTCGGCGTCGCGCTGCGGATCTTCCGGTGGCAGTAGGGTCGAGTCGGTGATCCACCGCGTCCTGATCGTCAACCAGCGCGAGGTTGCACAGCTCCTGCCGATGGACGCGTGCATCCAGGCCATGGCCACGGCGTTCGTAGCCCTCACGCGAGGCGAGGCCGCGATGCCCCTGCGCCAGATCGTGTGGCGGCCGGACCGCACGGGCGCGCTCGGGCTGATGCCGTCGCGGCTCGAGCGCGAGGGCGGAGCGGGCTCGCTCGGCGCGAAGATCGTGACCTTCTTCCCGAAGAACGAGGGAACGGAGCTCGACTCCCACCAGGGCGCCGTGCTGCTCTTCGAGGCCGAGCGGGGCCGGCTGCTGGCCGTCATCGACGCGACCTCGGTCACGGCGATCCGGACCGCCGCGGTCTCGGCCGTCGCCACGCGCGCGCTGGCGAGGCCCGACGCGAAGGACCTCGCGCTCGTCGGCTCCGGCGTCCAGGCGCGCACTCACCTCGAGGCGATCCGGGCCGTGCGGCCCCTCGCGAGGGTGCGCGTCGCGAGCCTGACGCCGGAGCGCGCGCAGGCCTTCGCGCGTCGGGAGTCGGAGAGGCTGGGACTGGCCGTCACCGCCTGCGCCTCCGTGCGCGAGGCCGTCGAGGGCGCCGACGTCGTCTGCACGGCGACCTCGTCCCGCGCGCCGGTCGTCGAGGGCGCGTGGCTCGCCCCGGGCGCCCACATCAACGCCGTGGGCTCGAGCGTCGCCGCGGCCCGCGAGCTCGACACGGCCGCCGTCGTGCGCTCGCGGCTCTTCGTCGACCGCCGCGAGTCGGCCCTGGCCGAGGCGGGCGACTTTCTCATTCCCCGCGGCGAGGGCGCCGTGAGCGACGCGCACATCCAGGCCGAGCTCGGCGAGGTCCTGACGGGCGCGCATCCGGGGCGGACCGCCCGCGACGAGATCACGCTGTTCAAGTCGGTCGGGCTCGCCGTCGAGGACCTGGCCGCCGCCCGGCTGATCTTCGCGACGGCCCAGACACGGGGCGCCGGGACGTACGTGGAGTTCGGCGGGGGGCGCGACCAACCGGGCAGCGCGCCGTGAGCGGCGCGACACCCATCGAGCCGGTCACCCTCGCCGAGATCCAGGCCGCGCGGCGCCGGATCGAGGGCTCCGCGCTGCGCACGCCGCTCGCGCGCCTCTCCCTCGACTCGGGGCGCGACGTCTACCTGAAGCTCGAGACGCTCCAGCCCATCGGCTCCTTCAAGATCCGCGGCTCGGGAAACGCGATGGCCAGCGCCCTGGAGAGCTCGCCCGACGCGCTCGCCCGCGGCGTCTACACCGCGAGCGCCGGCAACATGGCCCAGGGCGTGGCGTGGAACGCGAGGCGGCTGGGAGTTCCGTGCACGGTGATCGTCCCGGACAACGCGCCGGAGGCGAAGCTCTCCGCGATCGAGCGCCTGGGCGCGCGGACCATCAAGCTGCCCTTCGACCGCTGGTGGCAGGTGCTCGTCGACCACGGCTACCCCGGCATCGACGGAGTCTTCGTACACCCCGTCTCCGATCCCCGCGTGATCGCCGGCAACGGCACGATCGGCCTCGAGATCCTCGAGGAGCTCCCGGACGCGGACACGATCTACGTGCCGTACGGCGGCGGCGGCCTGTCCTCCGGCATCGCCTGCGCGGTTCGCGCGCTGCGGCCCGCGGCGCGGATCTTCGCGTGCGAGGTCGAGACCGCCGCGCCCTTCGCGGCCTCGCTCGCGGCCGGACGGCCGACGCCCGTGGACTACCGCGCGAGCTTCGTCGACGGCATCGGCAGCCGCGGGCTGCTTCCGGAGATGTGGCCGCTCGCGAGCGCGGTGCTGGCCGGATCCGTCGTCTGTTCTCTCGCCGAGGTGGCGCGGGCGATCGCGCTCCTCGCGACGCGCGCCCGCGTCGTCGCGGAGGGCGCCGGCGGGACGTCGCTCGCCGCGGCGATGAAGCCGGACGCGCCGCCCGGGAAGATCGTCTGCGTCGTCAGCGGAGGCAACATCGACGCCGCGAAGCTCGCCGTGATCCTGCGCGGCGAGGTTCCCTGAATCGACCGGGCGTCAGCGGAACCGGAATCCCCCCAGGAACACGAACTGATTGTGCCCGAGGTTGGGCGAGCTCATGCCCGCGTTCGAGATGTGCGACCACCGGGCCTCGACGGTCCAGGCGCGCCCATTCGAAAGCGGATTGCGCAGACCCGCGCCGGTCTGGAGCAGGAAGTTGAAGCGCTGGTCGATCTCGTCGAGCTTCGTCAGGTTCGTCCATCCCGCCCCCATGCCGAAGGTCGCGTAGATCTGCGGGCTGCCGTGACCGAAGTAGAAACGCCCGCCGATCGGCATCGCCCCCATCATGTAGCCTCCCGGCGAGACGAAGTGGCAGATGTGCGCCTCGACGAGGTACTCGAAGCGCGAGCTCAAGCGGAACGAGACGCCCGGGAGAGCGTAGAGCCCGATCTCGTGCGAGCGTCCGCTGTTGACGTTCCAGGTGAAGCCCACGCCCTCCGAGAAGCTCCACTCGGGAGCGCGCCCCGCGGGCAGCGGACCGTCGCCCCAGGACGGTGGAGTCCCGCCGTCGGACGGGCCCGCCTGTCCCCGCGCCGCCGCCGCGCACAGGAGCAGCACGCCGAACCCGGCCGCGAGGGAGCGCGCGCTCATGGCTCCGAGGAGGAGGCGGCGCCCTTCTTGCGGTCCTCGAGCTCCTCGAGCGTCTTTGGCCAGTCGCCTCGCAGGAGCTGCGAGAGCGCGCGGTCCGCGAGGAGCTTGCCCCCGGTCTGGCAGGCCGGGCAGTAGTTCGACTCGTTCTCCGCGTAGACGATCCGCTGCACCGGGCCGCCGCACACGGGACAGGGCTTCCCGTAGCGGCCGTGCACGGCCATGCCCTCACGAAACGCCGTGACCTTCTCCGGGAACGCGAGGCGGGCCTGCGCGCCGAGCCGCCCCGACCATTCCGCGAGCACCGCGCGCGTGGCGGCATGGAGCGTCCGGATCTCCTCCGGCGACATCTGTTGCGTCCGCTTCGCCGGCGAGAGCTTCGCGCGGTGGAGGATCTCGTCGGAGTAGGCGTTGCCGATTCCGGAGAAGAGGCGGGGGTCGGTCAGGGCGCGCTTCGCGGTGTGGTTCTCGCGCGTCAGGGCGGCGCGGAAGTCCGCCTCGCTGGAGTCCAGCACCTCGAGGCCCCCTCGGTCGAACTCGGCGAGCGCCGCGGCGCCCTCGACCAGGTAGAGCGACGCCCGCTTCCTGGTGCTCGCCTCGGAGAGGACGAGCGAGCCGTCGGCGAAGTCGAGCGCGAGGAGCGCGCCCCGGCCGCCGACCCTCCCGCCGGGCCTGCGCCAGTGCAGGCGTCCGGCGACCATGAGGTGGAGGATCAGGAACAGATCGCCCTCGAGCGCGAACACGATCCGCTTCCCGAGGCGGCGCAGCCCGACGACGCGCCGGCCCTCGGCGCGGGAGATCGGCGGGGCGATCGAGCGGAGGAGGAACGGGCTGCCCAGGCGGACGCGCTCGAGGCGCTTTTTCTCGACACGCGGCGCGAGTGCCGTGAGGTACGCGAGGATGTCGGGAAGCTCCGGCACGGGGAGTGAAGCTTAGCCCGAGACATCCGGCTGGGAGACTCTCCGCCGCTCGGCCGCCCGATCAGCCGACGCGGCGCAGGAGCAGCAGACCGGCGGCCCCGAGCACGATGGCGAACAGGATCCAGACGGGGAACGTCAGCGTCGGCACGGCCGCTCCGACGACGGGCGTCGGCGTCGGCCCTCCGGGCGGCGTCGCCGTGGCGGTCGGGACTCCGGCCGGAGTGGCCGTCGGCGTCGAGGTCACGAGTGGCGTCGCCGTGGGCGTGGAGGTGCCCGTCGGGACACCCGCGGGCGTCGCCGTTGGCGTCGGCGTGACCGTCGCGGTGGCCGGTGGCGTCGCGGTGATGGTCGCCGTGGTGGTCGGCGTCGGCGTCGGGCCGCCGCCGGACACGTGCGTCAGGGTGACGTCGTTGCCGTCGCCCGCCACGTAGCTGATGCTGTAGAAGGAGGTACCGACGGCGAATACGGCTCCCTCCGGGAGGCCGGCGAAGGTGCCCACGACCGGATCCGCCCCGTCGTTGACGATGATGTTGAAGGTATCGCCGACGACGGAGGCGAAACGCTCGAAGACGCTGAGCGTGCTCCCGGCGAGGTTCACCGTGCCGTTCACCGCCACGCGGTCGAAGGACATGGTGGCGACCAGGTCCACGATGAAGGTCGAGGCGGCGTCCAGGGTGAAGTTTCCGTTGACCGTGATGATCGCGCTGTTCGCCGGAAGCACGCCCGGGTCCACGACGCCGCCGGTCGACGTCACGGGTCCCATGTTCCCGGCGTTGGAGCCCGTGAGCGTCCCCCCCGGATTCACGAAGACGGCGCTGGCGGTCTGCGTGCCCTCGATCGAGAAAAACCCGGCATTGGCGTTCGAGTTGCCCGTGTAGGTGTTGTTCGCTCGGAGACGCAGCAGGCCCGGTCCGACGTTGGTCAGCGCGAAGCCTCCACTGATCACCCCGAAGAGCTCCAGCCGCGTCGTTGCGGCCAGATCGAAGCTCACGTCGCCGCCCAGGGCGATGGCAAAGTTGATCGTGTTGAAGCCGGGCGCGGCGGAACTGGTCATCGCGAGGCCGCCGGAGAAGAGCGTGATCGAGTTGCCGTTGAGCGTATAGCCGTTGCCGCTGAAGGTGATCGACTGGAACGCGGTCGCCGCCGGGAAGTCGTTGTTGTTCGTGAGAGAGCCCGCGGGGACCCCGCTCGGAAATACGAGGTCGTCGCCGGCCACGGGAAGGACGTCCCAGTTGGCGGCGGTCGTCCAATTGGTGTCGGCACCCAGGCCGGACCACGTTCGGGTGGCCGCACGGAGAGAAGGAACCGAGAGGATCAGGGCGAATACCGCGGTGAGAACCGTTCGGCGCATGGCACACCTCTCCCCGTTACGCCTCGTGCCGGGAACTGCCCCGAGTGTACCTCTCCGGGGGAGGACGCTCAACCGAGCTCGGCCGGCGGCTCGGTCAGGAGACGGCCGCGCCTCTCCTTTCGCTCGAGCGCCAGGCGGATGAGCTCGTCGAGGAGTCTCGGCAGCGGCACTCCACTCGCCTCCCAGAGCTTCGGGTACATCGAGATCGCGGTGAAGCCCGGAAGCGTGTTGATCTCGTTGACGAGCACGCGCTCCGAGCCGCGCTCCAGGAAGAAGTCGACGCGCGCCATTCCAGACACGCCGCAGAGCCGGAACACCTCGACCGCGAGGCGTCTCGCCTCTTCGGCGACCGCCGCGGAGACCGGCGCCGGGATCAACAGCTTCGCCTTGTCGTCGCGGTACTTGTCGTCGTAGTCGTAGAACTCGTGGCCCGGGACGATCTCGCCCGGAATCGACGCCCTGGGATCGTCGTTGCCGAGCACGGCGCACTCGAGCTCGCGGGCGTCGATCCCCTCCTCGACCAGCACGCGGTCGTCGTAACGCAGCGCCGCCTCGACCGCGGCCGGGAGGTCCTCCCGCCGCTTGACCTTCGCGACCCCGACGGAGGACCCTCCGCACGCGGGCTTCACGAAGACGGGCAGCGGCAGGCTGCCCGCCGCCGAGGACTCCCCCGCGCTCCGCAGCACGACCGCCCGCGTCGTCGGGATGCCGGCGTCGCGCAGCAGCGCCTTGAAGACGGCCTTGTCCATGCCGACCGCCGACGCGGTCACGCCGGCGCCGACGTACGGAAGGCCCAGCGTCTCCAGGAATCCCTGCAGCGTCCCGTCCTCGCCGGTCGTGCCGTGGATGATCGGGAAGACGACGTCGGCGCGGCCCGGACCGATCTCGGAGGGAACGAGGGCGTCGGTCCGAGCCGGGCTCTCCGCGGCGCGGAAGCGCTCCGGCACGGCGCCGGCCGCGAGCAGCTTCGCCGACTCCGCCGCGGGCAGGAATCGCCCGTCTCGCCCGACCGAGAGCGGAATCACCTCGTAGCGAGCGGGATCGAGGGCGCCGCAGATCGTGCGCGCCGAGATCCGCGACACCTCGCGCTCGACCGAACGCCCGCCGAAGAGGACGACGACGCGTGTCCGGCTCAAGGGATCACCAGCTCACCACACGCACCTCTTCGACCGCCGCCGTCTGGCGGAGCCGCTCGAGCACGTTCTCCGGCGGCGCCGAGTCGACCGCGATGACGGCCGCGGCCTGGTTGCCGTGGCCGCGCGCGAGCGAGAAGTTCGCGATGTTGACTCCCGCCTCGCCGAGCAGCGTTCCCACGCTCCCGACGACGCCGGGCACGTCCCGGTTGCGCAGGAACACGACCGTTCCCTCGGGGCGGAACTCGAGCGGAAGCCCGTCCACCGCCACGACGCGCGCGTCGCGGCCGGCGAACAGCGTCGCGTCGGCGGTGGCGGCGCGCTTCGGGCCCGAGACCGTGACGCGAAGCGAGCGCGCGTAGTTGCCCGGGTCCTCGTGGCGGGTCTCGCTGACCGAGAGACCGCGGTCCTGCGCCATGTAGAGCGCGTTGACGTAGTTGACGGTCTCCGGCGTCTGCGTCTCGAGCGCGCCCTTGACGGCGGCGACCGCGACGGGCCGGAGGAGATCCTCGGGCAGGCCCCAGGTCTCCACGGCGAGGCGCGAGAGGCGGTCGCGGCTGACCAGCGACAGGAAGTGCGCCGTGCGCTCGGCGAGGCGCATCCAGCCCGACGCGCCGTCCGAGTCCTTGGGCCCGCGGAACGGAAGGTTGACGGCCGGCACGTAGGGAGCGCCGGCGAGCGCCTCGAGCAGCGCCTCGACGGTCTGGATCGAGACGCGCTCCTGCGCCTCGACCGTCGACGCGCCGAGGTGCGGCGTCGCGACGACGTTCGGAAGCCTCAGGAGGGGATCCTGCGGGTCCGGCGGCTCCGGATCGAAGACGTCGAGCGCGGCGCCCGCGAGCCTCCCGTTCGCCAGCGCGTCGTAAAGGGCCGCTCGGTCCACGAGGCTGCCGCGCGCGACGTTGACGAGCACCGCGGTCGGCTTCATGCGCGCGAACTCCTCCGCGCCCAGCAGAGGCCTTCCCTTGTCGGTCGCGGTCGAGTGCAGCGTCACGACGTCCGACTGGGCGAGCAGGGTCTCCAGCGGCACGAGCGGGACGCCCATCTCCTGCGCCTTCTCGAGCGGCAGGTAGGGGTCGTGCCCCAGCAGGCGCGCCTCGAACGCGCGAGCCCGCGACGCCACGCGGGAGCCCACCTGGCCGAGGCCCACGATGCCCAC
>Ga0070667_100000481_pt1 | contig 40807 bp, 45 predicted proteins | sample KBSS33metaG_FD_64659 | JGI IMG/M metagenome (GOLD analysis project Ga0070667, IMG submission 64659) | Switchgrass rhizosphere microbial communities from Kellogg Biological Station, Michigan, USA - KBS S3-3 metaG | ecosystem: Host-associated > Plants > Roots > Rhizosphere > Soil ...
CACTGTCGCTTGAGCACCATGCCGACCACAACCAGGATGCCAGCGAGCTTGAATGGCGCGTTGAGCGGGTCACCCCGGTAGGCGATCCCGGTTACCTCCAGCCGCGCCAGCAGCGTCAGCACCATCAGCAGGACAGCGGCCGGCACTGCAACATCGATGCCGTCGAGACTTTTTGAAGGAGCTGTCGTGCGCGGGGCCATGCCGCTCGGCATAGCGCGCGCGTGGTTAAGATTGCTCTAGGAGCGTCTTGTCCCCTCCGCCACTCGCGAGGCGGCGACGAAAGGAACCCGGGACCACAAACGAAAGGGCCGGGAAGTTTCCCTCCCGGCCCTCGCGTGTTCCTTGCGTCGGTGCGATCAGGCGCCGGCGATTTCCGTCGTGTCGATCTTCAGACCCGGACCCATCGAGGACGAGAGCGAGATCTTGCGGACGTACTTGCCCTTGGCACCCGAGGGCTTGGCCCGGACGATGGCGTCGACGAACGCCTTAAAGTTGGTCTGCAGGTCGTCATCAGAGAAGCTCATCTTGCCGATGCCGGCGTGGATGATGCCCTGCTTCTCGACACGGAACTCGATCTGGCCGCCCTTGGCGTCCTTCACGGCCTGCGCCACGTTCGGGGTAACGGTGCCCAGCTTGGGGTTCGGCATCAGGCCCTTGGGACCCAGCAGCTTGCCCAGGCGACCGACGACGCCCATCATGTCCGGCGTGGCGATGACGCGGTCGTAGTCGAGGTTGCCGGCCTGCATGTCGTCCATCAGGTCCTCGGCACCCACCTTGTCGGCACCGGCGGCGAGAGCCTCGGCCGCCTTGTCGCCCTTGGCGAACACGGCGACGCGCACGGTCTTGCCGGTGCCTGCGGGCAGCGAGACCATGCCGCGGACCATCTGGTCGGCGTGGCGCGGATCGACGCCCAGGTTCATCGCGACCTCGATGGTCTCGTCGAACTTGGCGCTCTTGAGGTCGCGCAGGGTCTGCAGCGCTTCGCCGACGGCGTAGAGCTTCATGTTGTCACCCAGCTTGGTGCCGAGGGCCTTGGCCTTCTTGGTTTGCTTCACCATGGTCTCAGCCCTCCACCACTTCGAGGCCCATCGCGCGCGCGGAGCCTTCGATGATCTTCGTCGCCGCCTCGATGTCGTTGGCATTGAGGTCGGGCATCTTCACCTGAGCGATCTCGGCCAGCTGCGAGCGCTTGATCTTTCCGGCCGAGAGCTTGCCCGGCTCCTTCGAGCCCGACTTGAGGTTGGCGGCCTTCTTGATCAGGAAGGTGGCGGGCGGCGTCTTCGTGATGAAGGTGAAGCTGCGATCCGCGTAGACGGTGATGATGGTCGGGATCGGCATGCCGTTCTCGAGCTCCTGCGTGGCGGCGTTGAACGCCTTGCAGAATTCCATGATGTTCACGCCGCGCTGACCCAGCGCCGGACCGATCGGGGGCGACGGGTTGGCCTTGCCGGCCGGCACCTGCAGCTTGATATAGCCGGTAATCTTCTTGGCCATGAGGCCACTCCTTTCACACTGTCGGGCGCCTTGCGGCCCCCTCATGTTGAGCGGTCAGGCAGGCGCGGGAAACGCGCCCTTCCGCACAGAATCGGTGCCGGCATCGCCGGTCCGAAGCGCGCGCCCCTACAGCAAGCGCGGGAGAAAGGAAAGGCCGAAGCATGCCGGCGCCACGCCGCTGCGCTTCGCGTTCAGGCCGCGACGATGGCTCCGCCCGCCGCACTCCGCTGCGCCCAGGCCCGGCGAATGCCGCGGCGTGCCGGGACCTCGATCATGCGATAGCTGAATTCCGCCAGCGCGAGCACCCCTGCCGCCAGTGCCAGGGTGGTCACGGCGACGCTGGCCGGATTGCCGGCGAACGGGCCGTGCAGCGTACCCAGCACTTTGACCACCGGCTGGTGCACCAGGTAGATTGCATAGCTGCGGTCCCCCAGCCAGCGCATGGGCGCGCTGCCCATCCACTCCAGCCGCAGTGCCAGCAAAACGATCGCGGGCCAGGTCAGCAGGCCTAGCCGCAGCAGCGGGCTCCACTGTCCGCCCTCAAGCAGAAGACCGGCAGCGGCCACGGCGACAAGTGCGATCGCCGGCACCCGCGCCAGGCGCTCGCGCCCGAACCACAGCAGCACGCCCAGGAAGAAGCCGAGCGGCCCGCGCAGGAACGTGTCTGACAGCCACGGCCCGTCCGGTTTTCCGAACCACGCCAGCAGCAACGCCGAGAGGACGACGGCGGCGATGCTCGCTCGCAGGAGCGCTCCCCTGCCGCGCACCAGGGCCAGCGCGAACAGCACGTAGCAGACCACTTCGATTGAGATCGACCAGCTCGGCTCGTTGAATGTCAGCCCTTGTGCGGCCACGAAGTCCTGCAGCATCAGCATGTTGGCGACGAAAGCGAAGGCGGTGTTGACCGGCTCGCGCCAGAACAGCGCGGCGCTGACCAGCAGCATGACGAAGTGCAGCGGATAGAGCCTGGCGATGCGCGCCACGGCGAAATTGGCGAGGTCCGGGCGCTCCAGACCCGTGTCACGCCCGTCAGAGCCAGCAGCGTAGACGTGCGCGAAGATGAAGCCGGAAATGACGAAGAACAGGTCGACCAGCGTCCAGCCCCACAGGTGGAACCAGTGCTGCAGGGCCGGTTCGGCGGCGTGCGCAGGCTCGAACAGCTTGGCGGCGTGGTAAAGGAACGCGACCCCGCAAGCCGCAAGGCCGCGCAAGCCGTCGAGCGCGCCGAGCCGGTCTGGCCCGCGCGGGGCAACTGATGTCTGGATGGCGGCGGTCCGCATGCGAGCGAGCCTACCCCCGCCGCGTAAGCATCGGGTTAACCGTGTTGCCATCGTCGCCCCCGCCGACGCATGGTGCGGCGATGACGACCGACTGCCTCGCCAATCCGATCTGGCACGCCCTCACCGGCGAGCAAAGTCGTCATGCGCTCGGCCAGGGCATCGGGAGCGGCGGCGCGCGGCGGTTCGATCCCGCCGTTGGCCCGCTGGCGGCGGTGCGCGAACCCTCGCCCGAGTGCCTGGCCGACCTCGGCACCCTGGTGCGCGAAATCGGCCTGCTTGGATTGATGCAGGAGGGCGGGGGCACGCACGAAGTGCCCGGCGCGCACGTGCTGCGCCAGGCTCTCGGCGTGCAGATGGTCTATGCTGCGGAGCAGCCGCCGGAGGTCATTGGCTGCGAGGCCCCGGTGATGGCGCTAAGCGTGGACGACTACCCGGACATGCTGGCGCTGGCGACGCTCACCGAGCCAGGCCCCTTCGCCGCGCGCACCGGCGATCTCGGCGGGTTCTTCGGCGTGCGTGAGGCCGGCCGCCTGATCGCCATGGCGGGGCAGCGCTTGCGTCCGCCCGGTCATGTCGAGGTGAGCGCGGTGTGCACCCACCCCCAAGTACGCGGCCGAGGCCTCGCGCCCCTCCTCATGGCGCGGGTGATCGCAGCGATCCTGGCCGAGGGACGCCGGCCGATGCTGCACAGCTATGCCGACAACGCCCACGCCCTCGCACTCTACGCGCGGCTTGGCTTCGTCGAGAGTCGCCGCGTCACCCTGACGCTCTACGCGCCGGGGTGAGCGGGATGCCGCTTACTTCGTCAGTTCGACGTGCTCGAAATCGAGTTCCACGGGCGTCGCGCGGCCGAAGATCGACACGGCGACCTTGACGCGGTTCTTCTCGAAATCGAGTTCCTCGACCACGCCGTTGAAGGTCGCGAAGGGACCGTCGAGCACCTTGACCGAATCGCCGATCTCGTAGTCCACGTTGACCTGCTTGCGCGGCGCGGCAGCGGCGGCTTCGGCGGCGCCGAAGTAACGCGAGGCCTCGGTCTCGCTGATCGCCTGCGGCTTGCCGCTCGATCCCAGGAAGCCGGTGACCTTGGGGGTGTTCTTGACGAGGTGGTAGACGTCGTCGTTGAGCGTCAGCTTGGCCAGCACGTAGCCCGGCATGGTCTTGCGCTCGGTCTGCACCTTCTTGCCGCGCTTGACCTCGTTGACCACCTCGGAGGGGACCTGGACGTCCTCGACGAGTTGCGACAGGCCCATCCGCTCGGCTTCCGAGATGATGGATTCCTTCACCTTGTTCTCGAAGCCGGAGTAGGCGTGGATGATGTACCAGCGGGCCATGGTTCTCTCTTCGTAAGTCTGGAAGCGTTGGATCAGATCAGCGACAGGATCGAGCTGACGACCCAGCCGAACAGCGCATCGACGCCGAGGAAGAACACCGCCAGCAGCACGGTCATCATCCCTACGAAGATCGCGGTGGTCACCGTCTCCTGACGCGAGGGCCAGTGGATCTTGCGCGCTTCCGCCTGGACCTGGCGCATGAATTCGCCGGGGGAGACCTTTGCCATCGTACGTCGCTCTTTCGAATCGCCTGCCGGATCGACCGGCTTCCTTGGTGTTTTACGTGTCTTCCGCCTAGGGCTCATCGCCGCCCCGGCCGGGGCCGGGAGGGGCTTCGAGGATATCCGCTTGTCGGAAGGAACCGGCGACTTAGCTCCCGTCCGCCGGATTTGCAAGGTCCACTGCGTTGGGCAGGCGCGCCAGGAACGAGTTGGACGTGCTGTAGACGATCCGCGCGCCGTCGGGGATGGCGACCGGCTTCACCGGGCCGATGTACCACAGATAGTCCGCATGGCGCGCCGGCTTGAACTTGCGCAAGTCGATCCGCTGCCACTGGGAAAACAGGATGCGCTGCGTGGGATCGTTGAAGCGGTAGCGGGTCTCTCGCATCGAGAGCATGTGGACGTCGGGCAGCGCGAAGTTGGAATTCTCCATCGCGCTGCGCCGGACCACCGCGAAGCTGCCGAAATGCTCGAACGGGCCGAACGTCCACTGGCTGCGAGGAATGGCGACGGCGGTGGCGACACGCGCACCCTCGGGCACGTGATCGAGCGCCGCGATCATCTGGCGCGCGGTCTGGCCGTCCTGGTACCAGACCACGGTGGTGACCGCGAGCCGGGCGGTGAACAGCAGCCCGGCCAGCGCCACGCCCCAGCGCGGCGCGTTCCAGTCGATCGCCAGGCACGCCACCAGCAGCGCGGTGGTGCTCAGGCGATAGTCGGCATAGTCGCCGCCGAAGATCTGGCGCGGCACGATCAAGGTCAGCACCAGCAGGATCAGCGCAGCCCACCCGACGCGGCCATCGATGCGGCGCATCGCCAGCGCCGCCACCAGCACCGCCACGATCACGCACAGGCAGGCGATGTCGAGCGGCTGGCTGTAGCTGCGCAGCGCTTTGTAGAGGATGCCCCACTTGTATTCGAGCACGCCCCAGCGCCCGTAGGAGACCTGGGTATTGGCCCCCATGCCCAGCAGCATCGGGGTGATCGGGAAGATCAGCGGCCAGGGCTTGAGGAACGGGCGCCAGTCGAGCCACGACTTGCGGCGGCTCCACTCGTAGCCGAACACCAGCACACCTAGCACGCCCCAGCCCGACACGTGACACAGCCACACCACGAAGCTTACCGGCACGAAGAAAGCCCAGCGCCAGCGCCAACCCTCCGCGCGCACCCAGCCGGCAAAGGCGAGCAGCGCGAACGCCAGCGAGAGCGACCAGTTGAGGAAGCCCATCAGCAGCGCCGGCGACCAGATCGCCGCGAACGCGAGGATCGCGCCCAGGTCGATCCGCCGGCGCAATGTCCAGGCGACCGCCATGATCGCCATTCCGGTCAGGAATGGGATCAGCGCCACGATCAGCCGGCCAGCCTGCTCCAGCCCGAGCAGGGGCGCCAGCGGCACCATCAGCAGCTCGGCGCCGAGATTGCCGGTCCACTCCCAGTGGAACAGGAAATAGCGCGTCAGGAAGGGATCGTGCCCGTGGTCGAGCATGACCTTGTAGCCGGCCAAATGCGACGGGTAATCGGTCATCTGCGGGGTCCACGAGACCATCGCCGGCAGCGCCGCCAGGAACGACAGCAAGATGCCCAGCCACAGCGCCTCGTGCCGGGTGTTGCGATAGGTCTCGCCGGTGGCGCCGCTGCCAGGGCGGGCCCTGTCGGTGCTTGCCCCCTCGGAACTTGCCCCTTCGGAGCTTGCATTCCCGTGCATCTGGACTGAGCTCTTTCCCCGCTACGCCTGTCAGAGCCGCAAGCGCGACGCAGGCGCCCTGCCGAAGTGGCGAAAGCGCTCTCCTAATCGCCGCACCGCGATTGACAAGCCATGCACGCTAGCCAGCTTCGCCGCCGGTCGCAATCGAGGCGCAAGCGCCAATGGTGGGGAACTTGGAGCGGGGCTGACGACGCGGGCGCGCGTCGGGATGAGCGATCAAGGCAGCCAGCCCCAGAATGCCGGCCGGCGCGAAACCGCGGATCGGCCAGCCGCACCGAAGGCGGCTTGTGACGAGCCGTCCCTCGCGTCGGGTGCTTGCGCTAGTTGTTGTTGTCCGCCAGCGCGCTGCCGTTGGCGCGCTCGGCCAGGTCGGTGCGCACTCGGCCGAGGCCTTCGCTGGTCGCCGTGGCGAGTTCCAGCGGGCGTCCACCCAGGCGGGGACACAGGGTATTCAGGTAGGCGATCGCCTGATCCTTGCCCAGCGCCTCGAAGGCGAGGCGGGTGACGGTCCCCTGGCGTGTCTGCGCGTCGATCGGCAGCTTGGCCGTGTTGGAGCGGCGAAAGCCGTTCGAGCGGATCTTGGCGGGCGGTGCGGCGTCCTGGGTATCGTCCATGGGCTTCTCCGGCTGGTTGCGGCCCGTCAGGACCAGAGGGGGTACTGCGCAACGCCGAGTTCGTGGCGGAGGCGGGAAATGCGGCGCTCGTAGTAGCTTACGAGATCGAAGCGCGAACCGCGCTCCTGCGCCCCGTCAGTCTGCGCTATGACGGCGCGCTGATGGTGGTAGAGCAGTTGGTTGAGGTCCATGGGTCTCTCCCCGTGTTCGGGTGAAGTGCCGGCGCAGCTAGCCTGCGCGCCGTATCACGATAATGTCGGTGCAAGCGCCTCGGTTTCGGCCGCTCCGCCTTCCAGGGCAGCGCGGGCCCGCACGTCGCGTGCGGTCAAGGTGGCCTGGATGCGATCGGCCATGGCCCGCCAGGCAGCTTCGGAGCGCAGTTCGCGCTCGCGCACGTTGGAGAGCGGTGCGGCGTGCGCGGCCTGCGCTGCTTCCAGCGCACGGGCCTCGCAGAATTCGAGAGTCATGCTCATCGGTCCTCCTCAGGCTTGGCGGTCAGCGCCGGGGACGAGCCGTAGGGCCCATCCCCGAAGCCAGGTTTAGGCGGACTGCAAGTTGACGGCGGATGCCTTGCCGTTGCGGCCCACTTCGACTTCATAGGAAACGCGCTGGTCACGCTCGAGCGTGTGCATGCCGGCGTTCTGAACCGCCGAGATGTGCACGAAGCTGTCCGCGCCGCCGTCCTCGGGCTCGATGAAGCCGAAGCCCTTGTCGGTGTTGAAGAATTTGACTTTGCCGATAGGCATGGATGTTTCCTTTCAAGAAACGGGTTGCCGGCGCGCGCGATTGCGCGACGGCCGTGCGTCGTGTCGTGTGATTGAAAGGAAACCGCCGAAACAGGCAGAGGCGCGAACTTACGAGCGCGCGAAAACCGATTTTGCCGAAAACCCGTCGCAAATTTCGACGTCAGCGGCGCTCTTGTAGCACAAGAGGCGCGATCCACCTAATCAAAACCATTCCGCGGCCGGTCTGGCCTGCGTTCCCGCTCCGCAGCAACGGGCCGTGATAGCGGTTGGACGATGTGGCAGGAGTGGCAGGATTCGAACCCGCGGCCCTCGGTTTTGGAGACCGATGCTCTACCAACTGAGCTACACTCCTGCAGGCGATGCCGCCTCTAGAGACAGACGCGGTCACTGGCAAGGGGCAAGTCCGCTCAACCGCTCGCACCTGTTCAAGGACGGGTGGACGCCCCACTTCTCGACGAGGTTGGCGGCCATCTGCTAGAGTGCCGCTCGTGCACGCCCCCCGCTCCCTGACGCTGATCGAGCCCGAGCTGCTCATGCTTGCCTATCGCAGCGGCATCTTCCCCATGGCGGACAGCCGCGAAGACCCCGAGATCTTCTGGATCGAGCCGCGCCTGCGCGCGATCCTGCCGCTCGACGGCTTCCATCTCTCGCACTCGCTCGCCCGCACGTTGCGACGCGGCCGCTTTACCGTCACCTGCAACCGCGCCTTCTCACAAGTGATGGACGAATGCGCCGCACCACGCCGGGTCCGCCTCGAGGCCGAAGACGAAGGAGGCAGCTGGATCAGCCACCGCATCCAGGCGAGCTACGAGAACCTGCACTTCCTCGGTCAGGCACACTCGATCGAGGTGTGGCAGACACCCCCGGGCGAGCAAGAGCCGCGACTGGTCGGCGGCCTTTACGGCGTGGGCTTCGACCGGGTGTTCTGCGGCGAATCGATGTTCTCACGCGTGCCCGACGCGTCGAAGGTGGCACTCGCCTGGCTGGTCGTTGCGCTACGGCGCGGCCACGTCAGCCTGCTCGATTGCCAGTTCATCACCCCCCACCTCGCCTCCATGGGGGCGGTCGAGATGAGCCAGAAGCGTTACGTCAAGCTGCTGCAGGCGGCACAGGGCATGCTGCCCCGCGCGGCTCCGCGCAACTCTGGCAGAACTCCAGCGCGCAAACCCGCGAGCGATTATTCGCCAGGCGCTTCGGCCGGTTCGGGGGCAGGCGCAGGCGCCTCGGAGGCGGAGCCTGGCGCCGACGGTGCCGGCGTCGGGGGCGTGCTCGCGCTGCCCGAGGCCTTCGGCGCGCTGCTTGCGGACGCAGCGTCGGCGGGGCTTGCCTCCTCTCCCGGGAACTTCATCGCGCAGGCCTTGACCCACACGTCGTAGACCGGGTGTTCGACCACGTTGAGCGCGGGCGAGTTCTTGAACAGCCAGCCCGAGAACACCTTGCGCCAGGCCAGCTTCTCGGCGGCAGTGCGCCGCTCCTCGACGAAGACCTGGACGAAGGCGCCCTCTTCCTGCGGCTGCTCCCATGGCAGCGACTTCTCGCAGGTGGCCACCTTGACCACGAGGTTGCCGATGCGCCGCGCCTCCCCCGGCTTCATCACCAGGTCCTGCGTCAGGTTGTTGCGCTTGTTGAGGACGCCCAGAGTGACGACGCGGTCCTTGTTGGGCGTGCCGATCTGCTGGCCCTTGGCGGCCTGTGCCGGGCCTGCCTGCATGCCGGCGATGGCATCGGGCACGCCGGTGTCCTGCTCTTCGGGCGGCGGCTCGCCCTTGCCGCAGGCGGCGAGCGCCGGCACGGCAAGCGCCAGCGCGAGGAAGGCGGCGACCCGCGTCACGCGGCGCGCCTCAGGCCTCGGGGGACCAGGCTTCGTAGTCGCCGGTGGCCGCCGCGCGGTGGCCGCCGCGTTCCAGGGCGCCCTGCGGCAGATACTTGCGCTCGGTTCCGGTGCCATTCGGGGTGTAGTCCACTTCCCAGATGCGCGGTGCCGGCAGGTAGCTTTCGGGCACGCCATCGTAGGAATGGTGCAGCCAGCCGTGCCACTCGGACGGCACGTTGCTGGCATCGTTGGCGCCGGCGTAGATCACCCAGCGCTTGTCGTAGCCTTCCGTCGTCTTCCGCTTGCCGCCCTTGGCGCGATAGTACTTGTTGCCCTGCGCATCGGTGCCGACATGCTCGCCATAGCGCGAGCTGAACAGCGAGGTGCCGATGGTGGCGCCGTCCCACCAGGTGAAGATCTTGGAGAGGATACCCATGGTCTCGCGCGTTAGCCGCTCGGGCGGGTGCTAGGCAAGGGTGTTGAAGCGAGCGAGCATGGCTGGCGCCGGGTTTGTCCGGACTCGACGCGCATTCGTACATGCGGCATCTTGTCTGACGAGGGATGGTGCCAGTCAGTGCGATTGCAGGGAGATCGCCTCATGCTCCGTCCGCTCGCTTGGTTCGCTCGCACCGTCTCGACCGTCCTGCTCGCGATTGCCCCGATCGCAGCAACCGCCGCACCGCCCCCGCTTCCACACCTTGGCGCTGACCCGAACAACACGACAGTCTCCGGACTGTCCTCGGGCGGGTTCATGGCGGTCCAGTACGCCGTCGCCTACTCAGACAGCACCACAGGCGCCGGCATCATTGCGGGCGGTCCTTATGGTTGCATACGCTCGCTGCTGAGCTTGACGGCCAATCCTATCGAGGATTGCATGAAAGGCGAGCGTGTTAGCGGGGCCGGTACAGCTGCCGTTGCCCACACTTTCGAGGCCTACGGCTGGATCGATGCACTCAAAGGCGTCGCGCGGCAGCGAATTTACCTGTTCCATGGAACCACGGATACCACCGTCAGCAGCGCCACCATGGATGCTCTTCGCGACTTCTACATCGCCCTCGGGGTGCAAAAGGCGAACCTGATCTATCTCGACAAAATGGCGGCGGGTCACGCATTTCTCTCCGCGTCGGGGTCAGGATGCCCGGCCAAAGCCGTGCCTCCCTACGTCCAGCGCTGCCCTGCGATCGGGCGGCCTTACGACCAGCCGGGTGCGATCCTGCACCATGTTTTGGGGCACAAGCTGAACCCGCGCGTGAGACAGCTTTCGGCGGTGCCTGAGCCGTTCGCCCAGCCGCCGGTCACGGGCCTCGACAGCACTGGTTACATCTACGTGCCACGAGCTTGCCGCGACGAACAAGCGCGTTGCGCGGTTCACGTCGTCTTCCACGGCTGCATGCAAGGTGCGGGCGAAGCCGGGATCGGGGACACCGTGTATGGCCGCCTGGGCTACAACGCCTGGGCCGACAGCAACCGTCTGATCGTGCTCTACCCTCAGGTGAAAGGCAGCCCACTAGCGGGCAATCCGTATGGTTGCTGGGACTGGTGGGGCTACACGGCCGGCTTCACCAGCCGTTATCTCGATCGTCGTGCGCCCCAGCTCGCGGCCGTCCGGAATATGATCGAAGAGCTGGCGATGCCGGCGCAGTGAGCCCCTACCACTCGACCTTGTCGCCCGGCTTGATGCCGAGCTCTCGGGCGCGGCCGCCGGCGAGTTCGAGGACGCCCGAGGTGAGGCCTGCCGAGGGCAGCGGGGTCTCGTCGTAAGGCACCGCCTGCGCCGCGATGTTGAGGATGCGGTGGTCGGTGCCGATGAAGATGATGTCGAGCGGGATCACCGTGTTGCGCATCCAGAACGCGGCGGCGCGTGGCGGATCGTTGACGAAGATCATGCCTTCGTCGGGACCAAGCTTGGTGCGGAACATCAGCCCCTTGGCCTGCTGCTGCGGCGTCCTAGCCACTTCCACGGCGAAGCGGTGTGCCTTGCCCGCGGACTTCACCTTGAGCGGGATCACCGGCAGACCCGATTCCGGGTGCACCTTTGGCGCAGCGGTGGCGGCGACCGCCTCGCTCTGCTGGCCGCCTTGCGAGCAGGCGGCGAAGGCAAACAGCGTTGCGGCAATCAGGGCTCGGGTCAGACGCACGCGATCAATCTCCATCGAGCGAATCGGCCCATTCCTCAGCCGCTTGCACATCGGCGGCATCGACGATCCGGCGCGCGATGTCGAGCGGGTGGCCGGCGCGCAGCATCGCCGCCACTTGCTTGTCGCGCTCGGGCCGGTCCGGAGGCGTCATGGCGAATGGTCCAAAGCGCCGCCGCCGCGCCAGCACCAGGGCTGCGCGCCGTGCCTCGACCTCGCCGGGGCGGACGTCGGCGCGCAAGTCCTCGGCCACGCCCGCCTGCCCCAGCGCCTCGCCAACACGCCGCCCGCCGTACCCGCGGCGCAGCAGGCTGCCCGCCTTCATCCGCGCCCAGGCGGCATCGTCGACGTACCCCGCCTCGACATAGCGCGCGACCACGGCCTCCACTGGGGGCGCGCCGTCCTCCGCCCAGCCGCGCTCGCGTAGCTTGCGCACAAGATAGGCCTGCAGCTTGGCTTGCGTCGTCGCGAAGCGCGCGACATAGGCCAGCGCCAGCTCTTCGAGCCGGGAAGCATTCAATGGCTGTGGCCCTCTGACCTGTGGATTGCGACGCTTGCCCGACATGCTGCCCTATTCGTGCCACACTCGGCTCCGAATGGGGAGGGCAAGCGGAGAGGCCGAGGGCATGGTAGCTAGCTCCGGTTCAGGATAGACCGGATACAGGCCGCGGCCTTTCGAAGATAAACGGTATAACAACAGCGGGTTAGAACACATGGCCGACACCATCGACATGGTGCCGAATAAGGGTGAAGCGCTGGTCGCGACCCCGAACGAAGACGCTCTCCCGCGTCGTTTTGCTGACTTCGCGACGTTCGGCGAGGCGCTCGACTATGCCGCCCAGGGCGCCCGAGGCTTCAATTTCCATGATCCGCGCGGCACGCTGGCCCGCGTCTACCCCTTCCGCGAACTGCGTGACGACGCGCTCGGCGTTGCTCGCCTGCTCGTCTCGCGCGGCGTGAAGCCGGGCGATCGCATCGCGCTCATCGCCGAGACCGGGCCGGACTTCGCGGCGCTGTTCTGCGGCGTCGTCTATGCCGGCGCCTGGCCGGTGCCGCTGCCGCTGCCGACCAGCTTCGGAGGGAAGGACAACTACATCGAGCAGCTCGCCGTCCAGCTTTCCAGCTCGGACCCGCTGCTGCTGGTCGGTCCCGACGAGATCGCGCAGATGACTGCCGCCGCCGCCGCGCGCCAGGGCTGCGACCACGCTACCTGGGCCGACTTCGCCGACAAGGCCGCCGCCGCCGATATCGCCCTGCCCGACCTGGCGCCGGACGACATCTGCTACCTGCAATATTCCAGCGGCTCGACGCGCTTTCCCCATGGCGTCGCCGTCACCCACCGCCAGCTGCTCGCCAATCTGGCGGCGCACAGCCACGGCATGGAGCTGGAGCCCACCGACCGCTGCATCTCGTGGCTGCCCTGGTATCACGACATGGGACTGGTCGGCTGCTTCCTCTCGCTGATCGCCAATCAGGTCTCGGGCGACTACCTCAGGACCGAGGACTTCGCGCGACGCCCGCTCGCCTGGCTCGACATGATCAGCCGCAACCAGGGCAACTCGATCTCGTACTCGCCGACCTTCGGCTACGACATCTGCGCGCGCCGCATCTCCAGCCAGAGCGCGGTGTCCGAGCGGTTCGACCTGTCGCGCTGGCGGCTTGCCGGCAACGGCGCCGACATGATCCGCCCGGACGTGATGCAGAACTTCGTAAACGCCTTTGCCGAAGCCGGCTTCCGGGCGAGCGCCTTCCTGCCCAGCTACGGCCTGGCCGAGGCGACGCTGGCGGTCACCATCATGCCGCCGGGCGAAGGCATTCGCGTCGAGCTGGTCGAGGAGGAGCGCCTGTCCGGCAGCCCGCGCGACCTCAGCCGCCCGGCCCGTTACCGCGCCATCGTCAACTGCGGCAAGCCGGTCCAGGGCATGGAAGTGGTGATCCGCGGCGAAAGCGGCGCAAGCCTCAAGGACCACCAGATCGGCAAAGTCTGGTGCCGCGGCTCCAGCGTCATGCACTCCTACTTCCGCGATCCGGAGGCGACGGCGGACTGCCTGGTCCCCAGCACCGATGGCAAGGGTCCATGGCTCGACACCGGCGACATGGGCTACATGGCGCAAGGCTACCTGTTCATCGTCGGCCGGGCGAAGGACATGATCATCATCAACGGCAAGAATCACTGGCCGCAGGACATCGAGTGGGCGGTGGAGCAGTTGCCCGGCTTTAACCACGGCGACATCGCCGCGTTCTCGGTCGAGATGGACAATGGCGAGGAGACCCCCGCGGTGCTGGTCCACTGCCGGGTGTCCGATCCCGACAAGCGCCTAGAGCTGCGCGAGCTGATCCGCGACAAAGTGCGCTCGATCACCGGCATGAACTGCGTGGTCGAGCTGGTCCCGCCCAAGAGCCTGCCGCGTACCAGCTCGGGCAAGCTCAGCCGCGCCAAGGCCAAGAAGCTGTACCTCTCGGGCGAGATCGAGCCGTTCAAGCTGGCGGCGTAAGGCTGTTCGATCCTCCCCGCTCCCGGGGAGGTGGTAGGCCGCGGGCCTGATGGAGAAGCCCAACGCAAGGCTCTGTATCGGCGCGAGGGCGCCCCTACCCACGCCCGCCAATTGCGCCTAAGCCCCCTCCTCGGGGGTGGCAGGATCGGTAAGGCGGCGCACTGCTTCCCGATGCGGTCGGGGAACCGACCCTTACCCCCGTGCTTTAGCCTGCCATGGAACGGCAGCCCGCCTCCTCAGCGGTTCCTTACGGGATCAGCGATCTCCACCAGAACGTCGAACGCTATGCGCGCCTGCGCACGCCGCTGGCGGTGATCGTCTTCGCGCTGGTGCTCGGCAGCGCGATGCTCGGCCTGCTCGGCGGGACAGGGCAGAAGGCGCGCGCGTTTGCCTCGGATGCCGCGGTACTGAAAATCGAATATGCGCCGGTCCTTCGCAGCGGAAACTGGTTCGAGATGGAGCTTACCGTCGCTCCCCGTGCCGACGTGAAGGACCTCGTCATCACAGTTGACGATCCGCTGTGGGAGGGCATGAGCATCGACACGATTGCGCCCGATGCAGAAAGTGCCGAGGCGCTCGACGGCACGTACAGCTACCACTTCGGTGAGGTGAAGGCCGGCGAACGGTTCCGGCTGAAGCTCGACGGCCAGATCCAGCCACGTGCCTTTCGACGCCTGCGCGGCGATATCGCCGTGCTCGACGACAAGCGGCCGCTTCTGACGGCGCCGCTGGCGATCACGGTCCTGCCCTGATGGAGATCGTGCTCCGCTCCTCGGTGATGTTTCTTCTGATGTACCTGCTGCTGCGGTTGATGGGTAAGCGCGAGCTGGGTCAGATGGCACCGTTCGAGCTGGTCTCGCTGATCGTGATGGGTGACCTTATCCAGCAGGGTGTGACGCACCAGGATTTCTCGCTCACCGGCGCGACATTGGCCATCTTCACTTTCGCGGGCTGGAGCCTGGTGATGGGCCTGGTCTCACACCGCTGGCCCAAGGCACGCACGGCGCTCAAGAGCCGGCCCGTGGTGCTCGTTCGAAACGGCGAGCTGCTCAGCGGCAACCTCGACGAAGAACGCATCGACCACGACGAGCTCGCCACCGAGATGCGCCTTGCCGGGATCGGCAGGTTGGACCAGATCGCCTGGGCCATCCTCGAGCCCGAGGGCAAGATCAGCTTCATCCGCAAGGACGAGGCCGAAGTCGACACGCGCGAGGGCGAAGACACCCAACTGGCGTGAGGCTCAGCGCCCCGCCCTCAGCGTAGCGTCCAGCCGATCGGCCAGGCGAAGGGCGAGTGCCACTAGCGTGAAGGTCGGGTTGGCCCACCCGGCCGTCGCGAACACCGAGCTGCCGGCGACGTGGAGGTTCGCAATCCCGTGGACCCTGCAGTGCGAATCCACCACGCCCTGGCGCGGATCGTCGGCCATGCGGGTGCCGCCCATGTGGTGATAACCGGCGATGGGGTGGTTTCCGACCGTGGGGTCCACTGGCCAGTCGTTGCCTGGTTCCGATATCCAGTCCGAGGGCGTCACCGAACCGCGGCCCATGCGGCCCAGCTCCTCGCCGAAGACGCGGGCGAAGACGCGGGCGGTGTGCTTATCGAGGTCTGAGAGGCGCCAGTCGAGGTCGGCCACCCGCTCACCCAGCGCATCGCGACTGGCGGACAGCACCACGCGGCTGTCGGGATTGGGCGCCTGCTCGCCGCGCACGATCATGTAGAGCCCAGTCATGCCCGAGTTGGCCATCGCCGCCTCCACCCGCTCGCGCACGACACGGTGGAACCAGCCGCGCACGCCGCGATAGAGGTGGTCGAGCGCACGGCCCTTGCGGTCAGGGTGGAGCGAGTGCTTGATCGTGCCGTAGAGCTTGTTGCCCAGCGCCACGCCCTTCTCCGGTGGGCGCTGCAGCTTGAAAGTGACGATCGAGTTCATCGCCCCTTCCGCTTCCTGCACCGCGTCCGCCAGGCGCAGCACCGGGGCCAGCGGCGGCCCTTCCTTCATGAAGCGCTTCTGATAGGCCGCCCACAGGTCGAACGGGCGGTCGGTCTCGACCTTGCCGATGCGCCCGGTGGGATGCTCCATGAAGTAGCGGCCAAGCTGGTCGTGCTCGTTACCGATGCCGCCCGCCATCACGTCGTCTGAGGCGAGCATCAGCCGCACGTTCTCGATCGCGCCGCACGCCAGGACGAAGTGCTTTGCCTTGACCCGCGCCGTCTTGCCCGAGAGCGAGCGCACTTCCACATGCTCGATGCCCTCACCGGTCGCGCCGGCCTGCAGCTTCACGGCGTTGGCGTGGAGCAGGATCGTCAGGTTCGGAGCGGCGATCAAGTCCTTGGCGCGGGCGGCAGCGAAGCGCTCGGTCGCTTCGTCGAAGCGCCACAGGTCGGTCGCCAGGCGATTGGGATCGAAGCCTTGGTCGGGGATGCCGCAAAGCCGGTAGGCGTCGTCCCACTCGAAGGGGCCGATGTCGAACACGTCCTGCGCGCGGCGCCACCAGGGCATCACTTCGTCACGGGTGATCGGCCAGCCGGAGTGCGGCACCCACGACCGCTTGGCGAAATCGATCTCGTCGAGCAGCGCGCAGCGCCCGCCCCAGATCGACACGGTGCCGCCGAAGAACCGCAGCCGCGCTTCCTCCAGCGGGTAGTACTCATGGCCGATGTTGGCACCGGCGTAGAGGCCTTGCGTTTTCTCCTCGAAATCCAGCCCGCCGCTTTCGACCAGGCACACCTCGTGCCCGGCGCGCATGAGTTCACGGGCAATGCTGACCCCGGCGGCGCCCGCGCCGATCACGCAGACGTCGAAGCCGCGACCGGCGGCCTCGGGGTTTGAGTTCAGGTCAGCGAGCATCGAACGTCTGGTCCCACCAGCAGGAGAACATCGCGATCGCGTAGAGGATGCGGCCGTGGTTGGCGAGACCGGCGGCGTGCTCGGCGAACAACCGGTCCACGGCATCGCGGCGTAAATAGCCGCTGTGCGACGCGCCGCTGTTTACCCAGGCCTCGCGCGCGAAGCTGGCGAAGCCGCCACTGAACCACTCCGCGAACGGCAGCTGGAAACCGATCTTGCGCTCGTCCAGCGCGCCCGGGAACAGCCAGGGTTCCACGGCCTTGCGCAGCGCGTATTTGCCGACCTTCCCTCGCAGCTTCATATGGTGCGGCATCGTCAACGCCCAGTCGACCAGCTTGTGGCTGAGGAACGGCACCCGCGCTTCGAGCGAATGCGCCATCGATCCGCGATCGGTGCGGTTGAGCAGGGAGGCGGGCATGTGGACGGTGATGTCGGCCAGCATGAACTGGTCGAGCGGATCGAGATCGCGCGCGCCCGGCCAGCCGAAGTACTCGGCCTCGAGGTCGGCAAAGGGATGGTCGCTCTCCTGCCGGGCGTGGAAGGCGGGATCGTACAGCTCCTCGCGCACCCACGGCGTGGAAATCTGCGTGCCCTGAAAGAAGCGCTGATAGTTGCTCTCCAGCCCTGCCGTCTGGCGGAACCGACGCGCGTTCTGGCGCAAGTAGTTGAGCCGCCTGCTGCCCATCGCCGGCACGTGGTCGACCGCGGCCAGCAGAGGCTCCAGCGCGCGCAGCAGCGGGCCCATGCGGGCCGCGTTGAGGGCGGTGCGCTGGCGCTTGTAGCCAGCGAAGATCTCGTCCGAACCCTCGCCGGCGAGCACCACCTTCACATGCTCGGCAGCCAGCTTGGACAAGTGCCAGATCGGCACCGCGGCCGTGGCCGCGCAAGGCTCGTCATGGCTGCGCTGCACCTCGGGAAGCATCACGCCCGCGTCCTGCGGCACCAGCGGCAGCACGATGTGCTCGGCGCCCAAGTGCTGTGCGATGCGCGCCGCAGCAGCAGTCTCGTCGATCGAAGTACCCGGAAAGCCCATGGTGAAGGCCTTGACCGGTGCGCTCGCGTGGCGCGCCATCGCCGCCAGCACCGCGCTCGAATCCACCCCGCCCGAGAGGAACGCGCCCACTGTCACGTCGGCGAGCATGTGCCGCCTGGTGGTCTGGTCTACCCAGTCTTGCGTCTGCGCGATCCAGTCGTCATCGCTCAGGCCTGGGGTGACGGCGAAGCGCGGGTACCAGAAGCGACGCAGCTCCGGTTCGCCTTCGGGGCCGATGTGGAGCACGTGGCCGGGCGGCAGCGTCTTCACCTCGCGCCAGATCGTGCGGGGCTTCTGCACGTGGCCGAACATGAAGAAGTCGTGCAACGCACGTTCCTCGATGGTGAACTCGAAGGCAGGCGCACCAGTCTCGTCGCTCATCGCCCGCAGCGTGCGGATCTCGGAGCCGAAGGCGATGCCGCCCTCCTGCAGCGTGTAGTACACCGGCTTGATCCCGAGGGGATCGCGCGCGAGCACCAACCGGCGCTCTTTCGCATCCCAGATCGCCAGGCCGTACATGCCTTCGAGCTTCGGCCAGGCGCCGTCGCCCCAGGTCGCGTAGGCGGCGAGGATCGTCTCGGTATCGCCATGCGTGCGGAACTGCCAGCCGAGTTCGGTCAGTTCCCTGCGCAATTCTGGGAAGTTGTAGACCTCGCCGTTGTAGACGATCACCCAGCGACCGTCGGCCGAGGACATCGGCTGGTGGCCGCCCGACATGTCGACGATCGACAAGCGGCGATGGCCCAGCCCGACGTCACCGTCGAGGTGAACGCCGCCATCGTCGGGTCCACGGTGGACGATCGTGTTGCAGGCGCGCGCGATCGCTTCACCCGGCACCGGCCTGCCGCCGCGCCGATACCATCCCGTCATGCCGCACATTGATCGATTGCCGTGTCCTGAGCCTCGTCCCGGCGTTACAGGGCGCAAGCGCTCAGGAAAAGGCCTTGGTCTCGTCCCCGTCCCGCCAGCGGGGAAAAGCCCGCAGGAACAGCAGGATTGCGCCGGCCAGGGCGCTAAAGAGCTTGAACCCGACCGAAGACGCAGGCCGAGCGCTTCAGAGCTCGCGGTGCAGTTCCAAGTAGTCGCGCGGAATGCGCAGGGCCTGCGCGGCCACTTGCGTCTCGCGCAGGAACAGCACCAGCGCAATCAGCAGCAGGACGATCGAAGCGAGGAACGTCAAGGCCGCCGCGGTGTGCCAGTCGTAGCCGCTCAGCCCGGAGATGAACAGGATCGCCACCGTCACGCCGATCGACAGCGCTGACAGCACCATCAGCCGGATTGCCTGCGTGGTCAGCGAGATGCGTCGGTCGAGCACGCGGGTTTCAATCACCACCATATCGTGCTGCGGACCTTGGGTGCGGGTGTGCAAGTCCTCCAGCAAACGCCAGCGGTCCACCACCCGGCCGAGCCGGGTCGACAGGATGTTGAGGATATTGCCGATCGCGACGAGCACGAAGACCGGTGTGAGCGCGAGCTGGATGGTCTGGACGATCATGGCGCGATTATCGCAGAAGCAGAGCGCGCTTTACAGGGTAGCGACATGTGCCACGCCAAAATTCCTGCAGTTTCCGCTCGTGGGGATAATGGGATGGCTTAGGGTTATCCGTGCTCGCAGGGAGCGGCCAAAAGGACAACGCCGTCATCGGCGAAGTACACATCATCGAGGCGAGTGGCCAAAGCGCATCCGCCAGGTGCGACGGTAGCGCCTTCGACCTGGACCTCGCCCTTGCGCGGGATCACCAGGAGCGAGCCTGCGAAGCGCGCCTTGACGTCATCCGACGGCGTGCCGGCGACCTGCTCGAGCCGGAACAACGGACCTTCGACCAGCACTGCGTCCTCATCCGCCGCGAAGTGGCGGTGCCAGCGCGACAGATCGTACGGCTCCCCCTTGGCAACCGCCATACCCTCTTCGAGGTGCAGCTCGCGCGGGCGGCCGTAGTCGTAGAGGCGGTAAGTGATGTCGCTATTCTGCTGGACCTCGATCAGGCTAACACCCGCGCCGATGGCATGGACGGTATTGGCCGGAATATAGAAGAAGTCGCCCGGCGAGACGGCGTGCCACGTCATCAGATGTTCGATCGAGCCATCAAGCGCAGCGGCGCGCATGGCATCCTCGCCGATCGGCTCATCGAACCCGATGCCGAGCTTGGCATCCCGCTCTGCCGCGACGATCAGCCAGCACTCTTCCTTGCCCTGCCGCCCCAGGCCCTTGGCGATGGTCTGCGCGTCACTCGGGTGCACCTGCACCGACAGCGCCTCGCTGGTGAAGATGTACTTGACGAGCAACTCGGGAAGCGTGGGCGGCGGCTCGAACCAGATCTCGCCGATCCTCTCGCCTTCCGGGGCGACGAACGGGTCGGGAAGAACATCCTTCCCCCACGGCTTCTCGACCTGGCGGATCGGCAACACGGCAACGCTCATCGGTTCTCCTCTTGGGCTGCGGAAAACTTGAAGGCGGCCGCCTACTGGTTCACGGCGCCCGACAGCTTGCCCACCTTCTGCACGCCATGAACCGACGTGATCATGATGTCGTTCCCGTCGACCACGACGATCACGTCTTCAAGCCCGATCACCGAAACACGCGGGCCATCGCTGTCGACCAGCACGTTGCGGCAGTCGACCATCTCGACCTCGCCGCTGCCGCGCACCGAGTTGCCCTGCTCGTCGCGGTCTAGTGCGGCATGCAGCGCCTGCCAGTTGCCGATGTCCGACCAGCTCATGTCGGCGGGCACCATCGCCGCGCGGGTGGTGTTCTCCATCACGGCATAGTCGACCGAGTCGCTCTCGACTGCGGCGAACAGCTGCGCATCGGGATGGAAACGCTGGCCCTCCTGGCTCCCGGCCTCCACCGCACTGCGCACTTGCGCCGCGATCTGCGGGCGGTGTGCTTCGAGCTCGGCAAGGAAATCCTTCACGCGGAACGCGAAGATGCCGCCGTTCCAGGCGTAGATGCCCTCGGCCAGGAAAGCCTTGGCGCGCTCCAGATCGGGTTTCTCTACGAACTGGGCCGTGCGGAAACCCTTCTCGGCGATCGCTTCACCGCGTTTGAGGTAACCGAACCCGGTCTCGGGCGCGGTGGCCTCGATGCCGAACGAGACCAGCCATCCCTCTTCAGCCAGATCCGCCGCAGCGCAGGCGGCAAGGGCAAAGGCATCCGGATTGCCGATGTGGTGGTCGCTCGGGCAGACCAGCATCACCGCGTCCTCTGGCAGGCGGTAGGCCGCTAGAGCGATCGCGGCCGCTGTGTTGCGCGCGGAAGGCTCGACAATCACCTGTGCGCCCGCCGCCCCGCCGAGCTGCTGCTCGACATGCTCGAGATGCGCCTTGCCTGTCACCACCACCGGCGGCGCGAACCCGCCGGACGCGGGGCAGCGTGCCAGCGCGGCTTCGAACAAGGTGCTGTCGCCGACGAGCGGCAGGAAGGGCTTGGGTTTGCTGGCACGGCTCCGCGGCCAGAGGCGCGTTCCGCTGCCTCCGCACAGGATGACGGGAACGATGTGGGGCATGGGACCTTTCGCGGCAATCGGAAGCAGATAGTCTGACGAACTGGTAATAGGGCCAGATGGCTGCAATACAATATTCTGGCCGACGTGGGTGTCATCAGTAGAACCACCGTTGGCGCCACCGATAAACCGACGGAGCCGGGCGGCCTGACCCATCGAGCGCCGGGCGGAAGCGAAAGCGGCGCAACGCCAATTGGCACGTGACTTGATCGGCGGCCGGATCGGGGCTGGCCTGGACCACCCGGCACGCCGAAGCGCGCCCCTGCGCATCGACCGAGATGTCGATCGTGACCGAGGCGTCGATCCGTAAGTCGCGCGAGGCGCGCGGATAGTCCTTGGCGGAGTTGATCTCGCCGGCGATCTTGACGGTAGACGCTGCCCGTCCGCCGCCGGCGCCCTCGCCGCTGCCCGTACCGGCCCCACCCGATCCGCTACCAGGCCCTGTGCCCGTCTGCGCCGCGCCAGTGCCGACACCGCCGGCGCTCGCGCCTGCAGCGTTCTGCTTCCCTTCTCCGGCAAGCGGGGGAGCCTGCGTTGGCTTGATCGTGATCGACGCGGAAGGAACGGCAACCGGGCGGGGGACGGCTCGCCGGCCAGCAGCGCCAGCTCGGCCGTTTGCCGGAAGGTCCTCCTGCTCAGGAGTGACCGGCGGCGGCGGTGGAGGCGGTGACGGGGTGACCGTGAAGGCCTGCAGCACGGCGTGGGAGACAGTCTGTGCAAGGTCCGGTGTGAAAGCGCGAATCAAGCCGATCGCGGCCAGGACGTGCAGCGCTGCGACCAGCAGGCCAGCTACCCACCGGACGCCACCTTCTTGCGCGCCAGATCCTGTCGATCGCGACCGGTCCATGGCGCTGCCATCGCACGGGCGGGACTGGACCGCCAACCCCTTTGACAGTCGTCCGGCACCGGCTCACCCTCCGCGGCAAAGGCGAGCTGCCGCATCTTCGAAGCGAACAGCCGGCTGCGGAGGTAAGCCTCAGTCCCACAGCCCGAGCGCGTCTCTCTCGGGCTCGGAATCCATCGGCACTTCGCACAGACTCGGCCCGTCCTCGTCAAGGAAGCCGCAGAAGCGTCGACGCAGAGCTTCCAGGCTGATGCGCCGCATCTCGTCCTCGCTGAATCCGGCCGCCAGGATCGTCGCCAGCGCATGCTGCTTCTGCGCGATCAGGTCGATCGCCTGAAGTTCGCGCACGTGAGATGCGGCGAATGCGGGGTCCCGGCAGAGCACTTCGCCCAGAGCTTCGATCTCGGCGCCAAGCTCGCCCAGCACCTCGGCCATGGCCATGAACTTGGGTTCTTGGAACATGGGGTCACGCCGCGATTGCACTGTTTCCGCCGGACGTGTTGAGCGCCGGCAGATCGAGCACCATCACCATCTTCTCCTCGATCGCCGCCAGACCCTCCAGGAACGGTACGACCTCGTCCTGCCCGGCGGTAGGCGGCGCCTGCAGCGTCTCGCTGTCGAAAGTGACGATGTCGCGTTGCATGGCGCTTTGCCGGTCGCAAGATTGATCCCGAAAGACAATGAGAAGGCTGAGACATGCATGAAGCCCGGGTGCTGGTGGTCGATGATTCAGCCGCGATGCGCGCGCTGTTCTGCGACGTGCTGGAGCAGTCCAAGAACGTACGCGTGGTCGGCACCGCTGCCAGCGCGGCCGAGGCCCGCGATCAGATCGCGCAGTGCATGCCCAACGTGCTGACGCTCGATGTCGAGATGCCGGGCATGAGCGGGATCGAGTTTCTGGAGGAGATCATGTCCACCAACCCGATGCCGGTGGTCATGCTTTCCGGCCTGACCCAGAGCGGCACCGAGACTTCGCTCAAGGCCTTCGAGCTGGGAGCCGTGGAGTGTTTTCCCAAGCCGCTCAAGGCGACGCCCGAGCAGTTCGCCAAGACCGTGGGCAAGCTGGGCAAGATCGTGATCGCCGCGGCCAATTCGAATGTTCGCGACAAGCCGCGCAACCGTGGCCCCAGGCCGGAGGGGGAAGCGCAGGCCGGCTACGCGCCCAACGGGAAAATCGCCGCGTTCAGCACGTCGATGGGCGGCGTCGATGCGCTCACCGAAGTGCTCGGTCACTACCCGAAGAACTGCCCGCCCACGGTCATCATCCTGCAGACCGAGCCGATGCTGGCCGAGATGTTCATCGCTCGTGCCGACAAGAACTGCGCCTGTTCTGTCAAGGCGGCCGTCGACGGCGCCGAGCTGGTAGCTGGCACCGTCCACATCGCTTTCGATCCAGGCAAGCATGTCATCGTCGAGCCCGGAAAGCCCGGCAAGCTGCGTCTTGCCGAGCGCGATCCGGTCGAGGGTTTCCGCCCTTCCGCCACGCTGCTGTTCGGAACACTGGCACGTGGCGGAATGCCGACCATCGGCGCCGTGCTGACGGGCATGGGCGAGGACGGAGCCAAGGGCCTCAAGCTGCTGCAGGCGGTCGGTTGCCGCACGCTGGCGCAGGATCGCTCGACCGCGACGGTGCCTCAGGCCCCCGCCGCGGCGGTGGAGGCGGGCGCGGTCGACGCCGAGCTCAAGCTCGAAGCGATCGCGGCGGACGTCCTGGCAAACTGCGGCGCGCCGGCCTGAGCCCGCACATCTTCTCGCACTGAAGCGCCCTGGTCAGTGGCCCGCGGCCGGTTTGATGTTCTTGGACGGACGTGGCGCAAGCCAGATCACGCAAGCGGCGAGGAACAACGCGATCGCCGAGATCACGAAGATGTGCGTGGTGGCGACGGTCATTCCCTGCTGCTGCACGAGGTTGGCGATGGCGCCGCGTGCCTGCTCCACCCCCAGTCCGTTCGCCTGGATCGCGCTCGATACCGCGTCCGCGCCGTTGAGCGAGCCGGACAGCTCGGCGGAGCTTTCGATCGCCATGTCGCTCCACACCGTCGTGACGATCGCGGTGGCGACCGCGCCAGCCAGAGTGCGCCCGAAGTTGGCGATTCCCGCAGCCGAGGCGGTCTCTTCCGGGTTCACCGAGCTCAGGCTGATCGTCGTGAGCGGCACCATGAACAACGACACCCCCGCGCCCTGGATGAGTTGCGGATAGCCGAACTGCCAGAATGTTGAGCCCGAGGTCCAGGATGTGCGCGTCAGCGCCACGACGCCGATCCACGCTATCCCTAAGAACACCAGCAGACGGGGATCGAAGCGCTGCATGAGTTTCGGCACGAAAGGCGATACCACCAGCGCCAGGACGCCAGAAAACGCCATCGCGAAGCCCGCCTGGGTGGCGGTGTAGCCGATCGTCGTCTGGAGGAACTGCGGAATGACGACGACCGACGAGAAATAGGTCCCGAAGGCAATCGTCAATGCGAGCGTCGCGGCCGAGTAGCCTCGATGCCGGAACACCTTGAGGTCGACGATCGGATGCTGGTCCGTCAGCTCCCAGATTATGAAGACGCAGAAGAAGACGGCAGCGACCACCGCCAGCAACACGATCTTGCTGGAACTGAACCAGTCTTCCTCACGCCCAAGATCGAGCATCATCTGGAAAGCGCCGACCCAGATCACCAGCAGAACCAGACCGATAAGATCGATCGGCAGCTTGATGGTCGGCGTCTCGACCCCACGCAGCAGCACCATGACCGCGGCGAAGATGGCGACGACAATCGGGACGTTGATGAAGAAGATCCACTCCCACGACCAGTTGTCGGAAATGTAGCCGCCCAGGATGGGGCCCAGGATCGGCGCCGTCACGACGGTCATGGCCCACATCGCCATGGCCTTAGGGTGCATTTCCTTGGGGAAGATGCGCAGCATCAGCGTCTGCGTGAGCGGCATCAGCGGACCGCCGCAGAAGCCCTGGCCCAGCCTGAAGATGACCAGCAGGCTGAGTGAGGAGGCGAGGCCGCACAGCGTAGAAAAGACGCCGAAGCCCGCCAGCGACACCATGAAGGTGCGCAAGGTCCCGAAGCGGCTCGCCAGCCAGCCGGTCAGCGGCACGCAGATCGCCTCGGCGACGGCGTAGGAGGTGATCACCCAGGTGCCGCTCTGGTTGGAGACCGCCAGGCCACCGGCGATATGCGGCACCGAGACGTTGGCGATCGTCGTGTCGAGCACGACGATGAAGTTCGCCATCGCCAGCACGAAACCGGCTATCAGCAGCTTCGCGCCGGTGAAGGCGGTGGACGCCTCCGCCTGCGTCATCTCGTTCCCGGCCTTGCGGGCGGCGCCGGCCATCAGTGGCTGTCCGTCAGGTCGATCTCGGCTTCCATGGACAACCCGATCCGCAACGGATGCTCCTTGAGCTCCCTGGGATCGAGTTCGATGCGCACGGGCAGGCGTTGCACCACCTTGATCCAGTTGCCTGTCGCGTTCTGAGCCGGAATCAGCGAGAACGCCGCGCCGGTGCCTCCGGCGAAGCCTATGACCTTCCCATGGAACACCACGTCGTCACCGTAGAAGTCAGAGGTCACCGTGGCACGCTGGCCCGAGCGAACCTTGCCGAGTTGGTTCTCCTTGAAGTTGGCGTCGACATAGAGCTGGCCGACCGGCACGACCATCATCGCAGGCTTTCCCGCGTCGATCTTCTGGCCGACCTGGATCGTGCGCTTGGCGACCACGCCGTCGATCGGCGAGCGAATAACGGTACGCGACATGGCCAGCTGCGCCGTGGCGAGCTGAGCTTTTGCGAGCAGCACTTCCGGCGCCGTCTCGACGCCGGTCCCGGTGGTCAGGGCACGCCCGGCCTCTTCCTGGCGGCGGGCACTTTCGGCGCTGGCGCGGGCATTCGCGATGCCGGCCTGCGCTTCGCGCGCGGCGGCCTGTGCGGATGCGAGAGCCTCGCGCGCGGTCGTCACTTCCTCGGCGGAAACGGCACCGCTGCCGGAAAGCGCCGCACGGCGCGCATAATCCGCCTGCGCGCGGCTGAGCGCGGCCTGCGCGGACAGCAGCTTGGCCTGAGCGGCCGCGATCTCGGTCTGGCTGGCATCGGCCGCCGCACCCAGGGCGCTGTTGTTGGCCAGTGTCTGCCCGTACCGGCGCTTGGCATATTCAAGGCCGGCCTGCGCCTGCGCCAAGGTGATACGCTGGTCGGAGTCGTCGAGGCGGAACAGGATCTGTCCCCGGCGCACCGGCTGCGTATCGGTAACAAGCACTTCCGCCACCTTGCCGGCAGTAAGCGGCGTGACTTCGGCCGTCTCACCCGCGACATAGGCGTTGTCGGTCGAGACGGAACGGCTGCCAATGAACACGTCGTAGAGAAGGTAAAGCAGGCCGGCCACCACCACGACAACGGCAAGGCCGATCAGCAGCGGCTTGCGCTTCCCCTTGTCGATGACGCTGCCGCCGTTGCCCGAAGCACCAGCCCCGGCGTTCTTCGGCGCATCGCCCGCCTCGTCCTGGGAAGCTTCAGGCTGGTCCTGCGCGTCGTCACTCATGGTTGCTGGCCTTTTCGTTTGTCTGGTCCGTGAACCCGCCGCCCAGCGCGCGCTTCAGCGCGACATCGGTGGCAAGGCTGCGGAAATGAGCGTCGATGGCGGACTGGCGCGCCTGCACTGCCGCCGTCTGGGCGTTGAGCGCGTCCAGGTAGCTGGACAACCCACCCCGGAAGCGCTGGTCGGAAAGGGCGTAGGCGGCGGCTGCGCTGGTGCTCGCCTGCGCGGCATCCTGCTCCTGCTTGGTCGCGGCGTCGCGGCTGGCAAGCGCATCGGCGACGTCCTGCAGCGCGCCGACGACGGTCGAATTGTAGTTGGCCACTGCGGCATCGTAGCCCCCGCGAGCCTGGCGATAGTTGCCCGAGAGCCGCCCGCCCTGGAAGATCGGCAGGCTGAGCGCCGCTCCGGCGTTGCCGTAAGTGGACCCGCCGTCGATCAGGTTCGACACGCCGAGCGAAGTCAATCCGATGAGCCCGCGCAACGAAATGTCAGGCATGAACGCCGCTTTGGCGACATCGATGCGCGATCCCGCCGCTTCGGCCCGCAGGCGTGCGGCGACAATGTCTGGCCGATGTCCGGCTAGCGCAATGCCGGCATCTTCTGGCACCCCGGTGACGGCAATGGCCGCAAGAGGCGCCGGGGCGATCGAGAGAGCGCGATCCGGCCCCTTGCCCAGCAACGCTGCGAACGCGTGGCGCCGCAGCAGGACCTGCTCGTCGTTGGCGGAGAGCGCTGCACGGGCCGATGCGGCTTCGGCCTCTGCCCGGCGCACGGGACTCTGGTTGTCCAGGCCCTGAGCGGCACGCTGGCGACTGAGGTCGAGCAGCTTGCCACGCGCCGCGGCGGCGTCCGCAAGCGCCCGACCGCGCTCGATCAGGCGAGCGAGGTCGAAATAGGACGAGACCACATTGGTCGAGATCATCAGCTCGGCCTGCCGCGCGTCGGCCTCGGCGGCCTGAGCTTCCGACGTCGCCGCCGCCAAGGCCTTGCGGTTCCGACCCCACAAATCGAGATCGAAGTCGCCGCTGAGCGCCAGGGTGCCGGTGCTCTTCCAGCCTCGCGGCACGAATTGCGATGGAACGCCATTGTTGTAGCTCTGCTTCGCAAGGCCTGCCGAAGCCTGACCGCCGATACTGGGCAGGGTATCGGCACCAGCCACCTCGGCGGCGCCTCGCGCCGCGAGGATGCGGGCCTGGGCCGCAGCGACGTCCGGAGACCCCGCCAGCGCTTCGTCGACCAGAGCATCGAGCTGGGTATCGCCGTAGGCAGTCCACCAGCGCTGTTGCGGCCAGTCGCGCGCAGCGGCAGGGGTCGCGCCCAATGAGTTGCTGCTCTCAAGCTGAGCAGGCGTCGTCATCACCGGTCGCGGCCCGAGGTCCGGAGCCCCGCAGGAGGCCAGCGCCAGAAGCAGCGCGGGCAGCGATGCCGCCGCGAATCGTGGAATTGTTACTGTACCCATCGGTACACATTCATCGAGAATGGACTTGCACCTGTCAATCGGAAACTGTACTACATGGTACACGTATGACGGAGATGGTTGGAAAAAGGCAGCTTAATCGGGCTCGCAAGCGCGAAGCGATCGTGGAGATCGCGACGCGCGCCTTCTTCTGTAATGGCTATGCCGCCACCAGCATGTCCGCAATCGCCGACGAGCTTGGAGGTTCCAAGGCGACGCTATGGGCGCACTTTTCCTCCAAGGAAGATCTCTTCGCGGCCGTGATCGATCGCGAGATAGAGAGCTTTTCTGCCCTTCTCACGCCCACATTGGTGGACCGGGAGTTCTCGCTGCCGGCGCTGCGGCAAGCTGCGATATCGTTCCTGGAATGCCTGCTGCGCCCCTCCTCGGTGCAGCTCTATCGCGTGATCCTCAGCGAATGTGAGCGCTTTCCCGAGATCAGCGAGATGTTCTATTCGCGCGGTCCGCTGAAAATGCGGGCGGCCATGATCGACTTCTTCAAGACGAGTTTTCCCGAAGACGTCGCCACCCGGTGCGCCCGCCTGCTGATCACCGGCATCTCCGGCTACCGCTCGGACATCCTCATCCGGCCCGACAAGCCCAGCGCTGCCGACCGGGCGTTCTTCATCGAACAATTGATCGCGGCGATCATTCCGACGGCGCCAATCGATGGCATGACCGAGGCACGTGGGAGCCAGCCCCTTTCGCAACCGAACGCGACAGCCTAGACGCAGCGGCATGGCTCTCGACCCGATCCTTGTCGTCACCACTGGCGGCACTATCGACAAGCAGTATTTCGACGCTCTGAGCGAGTATCAGATCGCAGAGAGCGTGATCGAGAAGCTGCTGAGGATCGCGCGGGTGACGCATCCGTTCCGCGTCGTGGAACTCATGCGCAAGGACAGCCTTGAGCTGACGGATGAGGACCGCGGGCTGATTGCCGCCACCATCGCGGCTGCGCCGGAAACCCGCGTGGTCGTAACGCACGGTACCGACACGATGACCCAGACTGCCACCAAGCTCGCCGGGCTCGCTGGCAAGACGATCGTCCTGTGCGGCGCGCTGGCGCCGGCCCGCTTTGCCGAAAGCGATGCGCCGTTCAACCTGGGCATGGCCTTCGCGTGCTGCCAGGCCGCGCCTGCCGGCGTGTGGATCACGATGAACGGCTCGGTCTTCGACGGGCTGAAAGTCCGCAAGGACCGCGAGGCGGGTCGCTTCGTCCCGCTGTGAGCCGTGCCTTGCCCGGCACTCCCGTGGAGTGTCCCTAAGCATCCCGCCTGAATTGACCGTTGGCGTTCTGCACACCCTAGTGGGTTACGCCTTGTCAGGAACTCGCGACGGTTCCGGCAATGGCGGAACAGGGGGCACAGGTGACACTGGCGATACAGCCCATGGGAGAAGTGCTGGACGCTCTGGAGCATGCACCGATCGGTGCGCTGCTCGTCGACGCGAGCGGAGTGATCTCGTGGGCGAATGCGGCCGGCGCCGATCTCCTGGGCGAGCCCGAGCCCGCCAGCTTGCGCCACACCTTGCTTGATGTGCGGCTAGGTACCAGCGACGCCGAAACGTTGCAGCAGATGTTGAAAGTGCATTTCTCGGTCCCCGACGAGACGCGCGGATCATGGATGCGACCCCTGACCGTCGTCGGCGCCGACGGTGCGGCCATCGCGGTGGAATTGACTCTGGCCAGCTGTCCGGGTGCCCCTGCCAAAGCGCTGGTATTCCTCAGCAGCCTTGCGCGGCTCGCCGTGGCGGAGAAACGTTTCGCGCAGATCTTCGACGGCTTGCCGCTGGCGCTGATCGTCGTCGATGCCCGCCAGCGGATCGTACAGGCCAATTCCGCGCTAGCCGAGATCTTCGGCCACACGCAGGAAGAGGTCGTCGGCCAGCCCCTGTCGATGCTGCTGCCGGATCGTTACCGGGAGACCCATGGCGGCCATGTGCGCAGCTACGCCGCCGAACCGCGATCGCGCATGATGGGTTCAGGCCGCGACCTCACCGGGCTTCATCGATCCGGCAAGGAGTTCCCCGTCGAGATCGCGTTAACCCGGCTGGAAAACGCAAGCCAGCCGCTGTTCATGGCGATCGTCAGCGACATCTCGCAACGAAAGCGGGCCGAAAGCGCGTTGCAGCAGACGAACGCCCAGCTCGAGGAGTTCACCTACGTCGCCAGCCACGACTTGCGCAGCCCGCTTCGCGGCATCGGCGATCTCGTTAGCTGGATCCGTGAGGACCTGGCGGGAGACGACGGCGAGGAGAGCCTGCCCGAAAGTGTCCGGCACAACTTCGACCGCATCTCGCTGCGGATCAGCCGCTGCGAGCAGATGATCGACGATCTGCTGCAGTACGCCCGCGCCGGCGTGCGCGACCCGCACATGGACCGCATCGATCCGCTCGAGCTGATCGAGGAGGCGATGGGCATGGCGCTGATACCCGACAGCTTCGAGGTGGAAATAGACATCGTCGGCGGCACGCTCTTCGCACCGCGCGCTCCTCTATCCACCTCGTTGCGCAACCTGATCTCCAATGCTGTCAAGCATCATGGCGGCCGCACCGGGCACATCCGCATCGCCATGCGCGAGGAGGGCCGCTTCTCGATCTTCACGGTAGAGGACGACGGGCAAGGCATCGCGGCCGGCAACGAAGAGCGCATCTTCAAGCTCTTTCACCGCGCCTCGCCCGGCACCGAAGGCGATGGCGTCGGCCTGGCGTTCACCCGGCGCATGATCAACGCACACGGCGGCATGATCACCGTCGAAGGACGGGGCAAGTTGGGCGGTGCCAGCTTCCGCATCCACTGGCCCAGAATCCTGCTTCGGGAACAAGACGATGATTGAAGCGACGATGACGCGCCCCGAGCGCAATCAGGGTTCCCGTCCGCCCAGCGATTGCACCGTGCTGGTGGTGGACGACGACGATGTAGCCGTCGAAGGGGTGCTGCGCAGCTTCCGCAAGCAAAACGTGCGCTGCCATACCGTCACCGCGCATCATGGAGCGGAGGCTCTGGAGATTCTGCGTGGTCGCCACCCGACCAAGCATGTCGTCACCCCCGTGATAGTGCTGCTAGACCTCAACATGCCGGTGATGGACGGCTTCCAGTTTCTCGCGGCGCTGCGTGCTGACCTGGCGCTCACCCGAACGATCGTCTTCATCCTCAGCACCTCGGCGCGCGACCAGGACCGCTGCCGTGCCTACGACGGCCACGTGGCGGGCTACATGGTCAAGTCGATGGTCGGTCCGCAGTTTGCCAAGCTGGCCGACTTCATCGAGAAATATGCCGATACGCAGAAGCTGCCCTGAGCCGATGGCGTCCGCGCTCGATCACGCCAAGCATCTCAACGCGCTCATCGTTGACGACGACGATGTCGATCGCGAGCGGTTGGTGCGCATGCTGGTGCGCGGGCCACGGCGGATCAACGTGGTCGAAGCGTCCTCGCAGGCGGAGGCGCTGCAACTCATCCGCCGGCCCGCGAGCCGTTTCGACATCATTTTCCTCGACCTCGGGCTGACCGATGGCGACGGAAGGGACCTGGTTCCGCAAATTCATAACGAGTTCGATCCGGACTGCCCGATAGTCGCCGTCACCGGCCATGCCGATGAGCAGGTTGCCGCGGCCTCGATCAAGTCGGGCATGACCGAATTCCTCGCCAAACGCGCGCTGACGCCCGAGAGAGTGGCGGCTTCGGTCGAGGAAGGCATGGTCTGGCGCAAGGCGCGGCAGGATCAGCGCCGCGCCGAGGAGGAACTGACGCACCGCGGCCTTCACGATCCGCTCACCGACCTGCCGAACCGCACCCTTCTGTTCGACCGCCTGTCGCAGGCCTGTGCACGGGCGCGGCGGAATGGCGATCCCTTCGCCGTAGTCATGCTCGACCTCGACCGTTTCAAGGACGTGAACGATACCTACGGCCACGCTGCCGGCGACGTCGTGCTGGTCACGCTCGGCCGACGCCTGCGCACCCATTTGCGCGAAGTCGATACCGTGGCCCGGCTGGGGGGCGATGAATTCGCGATCGTGCTGCAGGGCATCGGTGATGCCGAAGGCGCGACCGCGATGGCTGCCAAGATCATCGAACTGATCGAGCAGCCGGTGTACCATGCCGGCGGGATGCTTCACGTCGGCGCTTCGCTGGGCATCGCGCTTTGCCCGCAGCTCGGCTTCTCGGCACCCTGCCTGGTGCACGCCGCCGACGAAGCCATGTATGCGGCCAAGCGCGGGCTGCGCAAAGTCGTATTGGCGCGCGAGCCCGGCCATGCGAGCGGCGAGAACCAGGGGACGCCGGAACTGCTCGCCGACTTCGAACAGGCGATGGCCAGTGATCAGGTACAGTGGCACTGGCAGCCCAAGGTAGACTTGCACGAGGGCAGCGTGCTGGGTTTCGAGGCCCTGGTCCGCTGGTGCCATCCAAGCAACGGCCCCATTCCCGCCGATCGCCTGATCGAGACCCTTGAGCGCTCGCCGCTGCTCGAGGCGTTCACCAGCCACTGCCTCGACACGGTGCTCGCCCAGTTCGCCCGGATCATCGACGAGCTGGATGGGGCGGCGATCTGCATCAACGTCTCGGCCCGCATGCTCGAACGCTCGGGCTTCGTTGCCATGGTGATGGACGCGCTCGGCCGGCATCGGGTCTCTCCGTCGCGCCTGACGCTGGAACTGACCGAGACGGCCCTGATCGCGAACCCGAGCCAGGCGCGCCGCGTCATCGAGCAGCTCCAGCAACGTCGAATCCGCCTTTCGATCGACGACTTCGGCGCCGGCTTTACCTCCTTCGGCTACTTGCGCGATTTCGCCATCAGCGAAATCAAGATCGATCGCACCTACATCGCCCGCCTGCCCGAGAGCCGGTTCGATCAGTCGCTGGTCACTTCGCTGGTGGTGCTGTGCGACAGCCTGGGCATTTCGCTCGTCGCCGAAGGCATAGAGGACCAGCGCACGCAGGACATGCTGCGCGCAATGGGCTGCGCGACCGGCCAAGGCTACGGCATCTGCCGGCCGCTCCCTTACGACGAGGTCGTGCGCTGGCTGGTCGGTTGGCGCGAAAGGCAAACGCGAAGCGCCGCCTGAGCTCAGGCGGAGCGGCACTTTCGCGTTGACCGGCGCTGCCCAGCGGCAACGCTCGGAAAATCAGAGTAGCAGTGTGCCTTGCCACGATACGGTCTCCACCCGCCCGGCGACCCACACGCTGCCGTCGGCTTCCTGCGAGCAGTAAACGAGCCCGTCTGCGCCGACCCGGCGGCCTTGCGCGGCAACATAGCGACCGTCGGCAAGGCCGGTCGCGAACAGGTACTGCGCCACCGCTGCGTTGAGGCTGCCGGTGACGGGATCCTCGCACAGACGGCCGGTGGGGTCGGCGAAGAACGCGCGGATCTCGAATTGCGCCGGGCCACCCGGCGCGCACGGTCCGAGCAGCGCCACGTCGGTGCCGATGGGGGCGCGGGCCACCGGCTCCGCCGCCAGCACCGCTTCGGCCGAAGCAAGGTGCAGCAGCTTCCAGCCAGGCCCGTTGCTGGCGTGAACCGCAGCCACCACCGTGCTTTCGTCCGCTCCCGTCATCTTCACCACCGCCGCGCGGTCCTCGGCGTCGAGCGGGCCTGAGCGGATCAGCGGCGGCGCACGAAACGCCAGTCGATCGCCGTCCTGCCTCACCTCCACCAAGCCGATGCCGCATTCCTGCACGATCCGACCTGCCACCTTCGGCTTCCCGCCAGCCGCGAGCCACGCATGCGCGGTGCCCAGCGTGGGATGGCCGGCAAAGGGTAGTTCGCCCGCGGGATAGAAGATGCGCACGCGGTAGTCTGCCGCCGGATCGGTGGGCGGCAGCAGGAGGGTGGTCTCGGAAAAGCCGATCCATTGAGTCAGGCGCAGCATGGTGGCGTCGTCCAGCTCGGCGGCATGATGGACCACTGCCAGCGGATTGCCGCTCAACGGACCGGAACCGAACACGTCCACCAGATCGACTTTCATTTGCTTTGCCTCTCGCTGGAGCCGATCGCCGGCCGGCGCGTTCTTGCGTGCACAAGTACCCGTAAGCTGGATGAGTATCGGGCACGATCCGGTTCATCAGGCGTTGATGTGCAATCGCGCACCCCGTGCGCACAGCTGCACGTATGCAATTGCAGGAGAGCAAGCCATGAAAAAGACACTGCTGGCGCTGGCCACGGCTGCCGCCACCCTCACCGCTATTCCCGTCACACCCGTGTTCGCCGATCCGCCGCCGTGGGCTCCTGCTCATGGTCGCCGCGACCATGACCGCGACTATCGCGACGGGCGCGACTATCGCGACGGGCGGAACTACCGCGACCGCCGCGACTACTACGATGCGCGCGGCCGGTACCGTGAGCCGCGCCGCATCACCCGTGACTCGTACGTCTGGCGTGGCCGGGACGGCCGCTACTACTGCAAGCGTGACAACGGCACGACCGGCCTGCTGATCGGCGCGGGCGTGGGCGCTCTGGCCGGCCACGAGATCGCCGGCCGCGGCGATCGCACGCTAGGCGCGGTGCTCGGCGGCGTGCTGGGCGGTGCGCTCGGACGTCAGATCGACAGGGGCGACATTCGCTGCCGCTGATCGGACCTGGATCAACCATCAATCTCAAGGCTCCCCCTCCCCGTCCGCCGCGCGCGCGGGGAGGTTCGGAGTCGTTACGGAGCGGCGGAGACCGGCACTGTCATCGCCCGATCAGTTCAACGAACAGCGTTTCCATGCGCGTTTTGTCGAGCCTGTAGACAACCTCGACATCCTGCTCGCCCAGCCCCGGCCCCTTGCCGGGCGCCCAGGTCAGCAACGCGCCGTAATTGGCCCCCGGCATGAGATCGACATCCATCGCCATGCGCCCCTTGCGCGTCACCAGCGTGGGGTCGAGCCAGGCGGCAGCTTCCACTTCGTCCCACAGTGGAAAGCCGGCCTGGGCCGTCTGCTTCACGTAGCGCGCCGCCGGCCGGCCACTCACCGTCGCGCGGTCGAGCAATGGCTGTGTGCCGACAATGCCGGTGTTGGCGTCGCTCGCGACCAGCACCAGCCTGTTCCACTTGGTGGTGAAGACCACATGCGCGGCCTCCGGGTCGAAGAAGTGGTTGAACGACATGCGCGGCGAGTAGGCCGTCTGCATCGCGAACTCGTCGTGTTCCGCTGAAAGGTCGCGGCCGAGGAATTCGCCGCCTTCGGTGACCACCTCCTTCACGCGATTCGCAAATTCGGGATCGAGCCGCTGCGCCAGTGCAAGGTTGGTGAGCGGGCCCATGGCGATCACGCTGACTTCACCCGGGTATTTGCGCGTCATTTCCAGAAGGAACTCGGCGGCCGAGCCCGGATGCGCGGCGATCCTGGGCATGCCCTCGGGCAGGACCGGCACCTCGAACGGCCCATGCGCCTCGCGCCGCTTCATCGTGTTGTCCGGCGGCCATCGGTCGGTCCACGCCCCCTTGTAGGCGAGTGGCCCGTAGAGAGCCTCGCGCCGGTCGCTGGCGGCCTTGGAGTTGACCAGCGGGAACACCGCACCGGTCACGACCGGCACATCGGAACGACCGACCAGCTCCAGCATCCGCAGCGTCGCCGCCGTCTCTTCCGGCGCCCAGCCGTCGCCGCTGACAGTGGTGATGCCGAGCACCTCCACCTTGGGATCCTGCAGCAGCATGAGAATGGGTTGCAGGCCTGGACCCTCGAACGCGTCCTGATCGATGATAACCTTGCGGCGCTCTGCGGCGTCCGCGGCGTGACCGGGCATGGTGGCGCCCGCAAGCAGCGCCAGGGTCAAGGAAAGCAGCGCAAGCATACGCAACGGCGGATCTCCACAAAAGCCTGTCGGCTCTACCCACGCCTCGCTGTCGGCTCCAACGCCAAGTTTCGCCCGCGGCGTTGCTAAAAACCAAGCACCTTCGGGGGTAAGATCGACTGTCGACCGATGGTTCGCACGGCGCGCCCACATCGTTCCGATCGGTTCGTCGCTTCAGGAACTCTGCCTATCAGCTTTTTGGCGAATAGCGCAGTCGTTCATCTGACGTTGTGGATCAATGAACAAAAACGGGCGTTACCACACCACGAAACACAACGAATGAGGGTTGTACCCATGCGCAAGAGCATTCTCGCCGCCACCATGATGGCGCTCACCGTTCCCGCCGCCGTGGCCACTGTCGACACCGCTGAAGCGCGTGATCGCCATCATCAGCGCTACAATCGTACCGACAACGGCATCCGGTACTGGCGCGGTGACAATGGGCGTTACTACTGCAAGCGCTCGAACGGCACGACCGGCCTGCTGATCGGCGGCGTCGCCGGTGCCCTGGTCGGTCGCTCGATCGATACCCGCGGTGATCGCGCCACCGGCACCGTGCTCGGCGCTGCCGCCGGCGCCCTGCTCGGCCGCGAGGTAGACCGTGGCGGTTCGCGTCCGCGCTGCCGCTGACGCTTAAACAGTCCCCTGCGGAAGGCGCGTCGCTCCCACGAGCGGCGCGCCTTCTCGCATGAGCAAGGTGCCCACAGATCCACCACCTCGCGCTCAGGCGGCACTTTGCGACGGTGCGCAGCTGTGCTCCTATGGGAGGATGATCTGCCTCTCGCTGTTGTCCATCGTCCATCCGAAAGCAACGACTTGAACCGGCCCACGATTCTCGTCACCGGCGGCGCCAAGCGCATCGGCGCGGCCATTGCCCGCGCGTTCGGCGAGGCTGGCTGGCACGTGGTCATTCATTTCGGCACCTCGCGCGAAGACGCCGAGGCTCTCGCCGCAGCCCTCCCTTCTGCGGAGACGATCACATGCGATCTCTCTGACCCCGATGCTGCCGCCCTGATGGTCGAGGGGCTCGCTGCGCGGCTGCAGGACTGGCGAGTGCTGGTAAACAGCGCCGGCGTGTTCGAGCTGGACACCGCGGCGGAACTGAAGGCCCAGGTATTCGACCGCGCGCAGCGGATCAATGCGGCCAGCCCGGCTCGGCTGGGACAGGCATTCCTCGCGCACGCGCGCTCCGCCGATGGCCGCCGCCTGATCCAGATCACCGACCAGAAACTGCTGAACCCCAACCCAGACTTCTTCTCCTACACGATGAGCAAGCACGCGCTTGCGGCGACGGTCCCGATGCTCTCGATGACGCGCCCGCACTCGCAAGATCGCGTCTACGGCATCGCGCCGGGCGCCATTCTCGCGAGCCACGACCAGGACGAGGCCGAGACCGAAGTTTCGCACAAGATGAACCTTCTGGGCCGGCGCACCACGGCCGAAGATATCGCTCGCGCCGCACTGTTCCTGAGCGAGGGTTGGCTGGCGAGCGGCGAAACACTTTACCTCGACGCCGGGCAACACCTGCTCTCGCAGCCACGCGACGTGTTGTTCCTCGCCCGTGAGTGACAGGTTGCGACAAGAAACCCCCTTGCCTCTCGCGCCTACCCCCGCAAATACACGCAGCAATGGCCATACTTGATCGATTTCTCGCGCGCGGTGTCAAACACGGCGTCCTTGACGTGTCTCGCCCCGACGGATCGACTCGTTCTTTCGGTACTCCGGCGCCAGGCTTTCCTCACGTCGCCATCCGCCTGATGTCGAAAGCGGCTGAGCGCCGCATCCTCGCCGACCCGCGCCTGGGCGCGGCCGAAGCGTTCATGGATGGACAGCTGGTGATCGAGCGCGGCGACGTGATGCAGCTCGTCGAACTGCTGCGCGCCAACAAGAAGTGGGACCGGGGCGGCGAACTTGTCGAGAATTCGCCGCTCAAAAAGCTGGGAGGACGTCTCGTCACGCTGCTCGACGGCGTCAACAAGGCCGCCAAGGCGAAGGCCAATGTCGCGCACCACTACGATGTCGGCAACGATCTCTATCGCCTGTTCCTAGATACCGAGCACATGCAGTATTCCTGCGCCTACTGGCCGTCCGACGACATCACGCTGGAGCAGGCGCAGACCGCCAAGCTGGCCCACATCGCGGCAAAGCTGGCGATCGAGCCGGGACAGAGCGTGCTCGACATCGGCTGCGGCTGGGGCGGCATGGCGATCTACCTCGTCCGCCACTTCGACGTGCGGATCAAAGGCATCACATTGAGCGAGGAGCAGCTGGCGCTCGCCCGCGTGCGTGCCGCCGAGGCCGGGGTTGCCGAGCGGATCGACTTCGAGCTGGTCGACTATCGCGATCTCGCCAACCGCGGCGATCAGTTCGACCGCATCGTCTCCGTGGGCATGTTCGAGCACGTCGGGCGGCCGCAGTTCGCCCAGTTCTTCCGCGATTGCGCGCGCATGCTGACGGACGACGGGGTGATGCTGCTCCACACCATCGGGCGCATGGGCGGGCCGGGATCGACAGACGCGTTCACCCGCAAGTACATCTTCCCCGGCGGCTACATCCCCGCGCTGTCCGAGACGCTGGAAGCCAGCGAACCGGTGCGCCTCATCGCCAGCGACATCGAGACGCTGCGGCTGCACTACGCCAGGACCTTGCGCGAATGGTACAAGCGCTGCGTCGCCAACAAGGACGCGATCGTCGCGATGTACGACGAGCGGTTCTACCGCATGTGGATCTTCTACCTCGCCGGTGCGACTGCGGCGTTCGAGAGCGGCGGCATGTGCAATTACCAGATCCAGTACACCCGCAGCCGCCACGCGCTGCCGATCACCCGCGACTACCTGGCCGCGGACGAGAAGGCGCTGCTGGCCAGCTGAGTCCCGCCATTGCGGAGCCGGGGCGCAGGTGCTAGCCGCCCGCCCGATGTTCCCGCGGTCCTGAAAGAGCCTGCCCCATGTCTTCCGAGATCAAGAAAGTCGTTCTCGCCTACTCCGGCGGGCTCGACACCAGCGTCATCCTCAAGTGGTTGCAGGTGACCTACGGCTGCGAGGTGGTGACCTTCACTGCCGACCTCGGCCAGGGCGAGGAACTGGAGCCGGCGCGCGCCAAGGCCAAGCTGATGGGGCTGCCGGACGAGAACATCTACATCGACGACCTGCGCGAGGAATTCGTGCGGGACTTCGTGTTCCCGATGATGCGCGCCAACGCCCGCTACGAGGGCGACTACCTGCTCGGCACCTCGATCGCGCGGCCGCTCATCTCCAAGCGCCTGATCGAGATCGCGCACGAGACCGGCGCCGACGCTGTCGCCCATGGCGCCACCGGCAAGGGCAACGACCAGGTCCGGTTCGAACTGTCCGCCTACGCGCTCGACCCCGGCATCAAGGTCATCGCTCCCTGGCGCGAGTGGGACCTGACCAGCCGCACCGCGCTGATCGCCTGGGCCGAACAGCACCAGATCCCCGTCCCCAAGGACAAGCGCGGCGAGAGCCCGTTCTCGACCGACGCCAACCTCCTGCACACCTCGTCCGAAGGAAAAGTGCTGGAGGACCCGTGGGAAGAGACGCCCGATTACGTCTACTCGCGCACTGTCGATCCGGAACAGGCGCCCGACGCCCCCGAATATATCACCATCGACTTCGAGAAGGGCGACGGTGTCGCGCTCAACGGAGAGGCGATGTCGCCCGCGACGCTGCTCGCCGCGCTCAACGAATTGGGCCGCAAGCACGGTATCGGTCGCCTCGACCTCGTCGAGAACCGCTTCGTGGGCATGAAGAGCCGCGGCATGTACGAGACGCCGGGCGGCGAGATCTACGCCCGCGCGCATCGCGGCATCGAGCAGATCACGCTCGATCGCGGCGCCGCGCATCTCAAGGACGAGCTCATGCCCAAGTACGCGGAGCTCATCTACAACGGCTTCTGGTTCGCGCCCGAGCGCGAGATGCTGCAGGCGGCGATCGACCACAGCCAGGCGCGGGTCAACGGCACCGTGCGTCTCAAGCTCTACAAGGGCCTCGCCTCGGTGGTCGGCCGCAAATCGCCCGACAGCCTCTATTCGGAACGCCACGTCACGTTCGAGGACGACGCCGGCGCCTACGACCAGAAGGACGCGGCAGGCTTCATCAAGCTCAACGCGCTGCGCCTGCGCCTGCTGGGGCAGCGGGATCGCTAGACGGCGATCCGGCTCCATTCGTTCCCGAATTCCTAACGCTTTAGGGCGGCCCGTTGCGACAGAGCGACGGGCCGTTTTGCTGTGCCCAGTCTAGGGGTTCCGTCTGGGAAATGTGCCGCTAGGACTCCTCCCGTCGTCAACGACGAAGCGGGGTCAGTTTTGCCAGTCTTTTCCGCCAGCCGCCTGGCTGCGCTTGCCGTAGTCACGCTCCTGCCGCTGGCGGGACCCGCACAGGCCGATCCGCGCGTGATCCACCTCGCCGTGAACACTGCCACCGCCATCCCCGACGCACCCAACTCGATCCTTCCGGCCACAGCTCTGGCCGATGTTGCCAAGCCGGCCGAGCAGCAGGTCCAGCCGATCGGCGGAGGAATGGCCAGCTACTACGGCCGCCAGTTCGCCGGTGCCCGCACCGCCAGCGGCCAGCGCTTCGATCCCGATGGCCTGACCGCCGCGCACCGCACCCTGCCGTTCGGCACCCAGCTGCGCGTGACGAACCCCAAGACCGGCCAGTCGGTGACGGTGACCGTCAACGATCGCGGCCCCTGGCACGGTAATCGCGTGATCGACCTGTCCGACGCGGCCGCCGACCAGATCGGTATCCGCCGCGCGGGCAGCGGCATGGTCCAACTCGCGGTGCTTTCGCCCAACGAGTGATCTTGCGGGTGACGTCGTGGCAGGGGCTTCGACAAGCTCAGCCTGAGCGGGGGCGAGAAGCCGACCAAGGCCCCCCACTTCTTCGCAGGTCATGACTGCTGTTCCATCCCGAATAACATCCCAGCCGCTCACCCTGAGCTTGTCGAAGGGTAGAGCTGACCC
>Ga0070667_100000482_pt1 | contig 40557 bp, 37 predicted proteins | sample KBSS33metaG_FD_64659 | JGI IMG/M metagenome (GOLD analysis project Ga0070667, IMG submission 64659) | Switchgrass rhizosphere microbial communities from Kellogg Biological Station, Michigan, USA - KBS S3-3 metaG | ecosystem: Host-associated > Plants > Roots > Rhizosphere > Soil ...
TTGTCATCCGTATCTCATCCACCAGCCGCTTGACCGTATAGTTTTTCATGTCGTATTCTGTTGGCACCCATTCCCTGCCGGGTCCGCCCATACAGGGGTGAAACAGGGTATGATTTCCCAGCTCGTGGCCGCGGACGGGAACCTGTTTCCACTCATTCATCCGGCGTTGCAGGGAGGTGGAATAAGCCGTGATATAAAAAGTCGCTCTCAGGCCCAGGGAATCCAGAACAGGAAGGGCATTGTCCAGGTGCTGGTCTATCGCGTCGTCGTAAGTCAGGACGACGGCACATTTTTTTCCAAGCCATGGTTGGACGGACTGTGCGAAGATTGTACAATGCGTCAGCAGGGCGATCACGAGGAAGAATGCGGTTTTTTTCATCTTTTTCATATGCTTTACAAAGAAATGCTTCTTAAGTGAAAACTAACAAACATGACGATTATTTCTGCTGGCGATGATTGGGTTCATTCAAGAGTAGATTCCTTCCGAAAGCATTCAGTACTGCCGGGCTGAATGCCGGTTCCGGGGACTGCAAGTAAGTAAAATCACTTAGGTGAATGTATCAAATGAATCCATTAAAAGGGTCATCTTGTTAATTATTGCTGAAATCGCAAGAGAACTTCGTCCCCTTATTTGATCGATATGATGTTGTTGATAACTTCAGTTAACCAAAACGAAGATTGTGAAAACTAAAAGATTCCCTTCCAAATATCTTATAGGAGGGTTGTTTATTGGAGCGCTTTACGGAACTGCCGGCTGTATGAGGTGTTGCGATATGTATTTCTGGGGTGACATGAACATCCGTTATTATGATTCGTCCGGGGAAAGCCTGTTTAATATTCAGGCGAACGGTGCCAACGGGTACTGGTACGACAGTTTGGCGGCATACGATTTCAGCAACGGAAAGAAGAGAATATTCAGGGACATGGACCGCGGTGTGGTGGTCCAGAACTATGACCCGCAAGTCTTCACTATCCGGGCAAACTATAATCTCACCAACCGTTATTCCACCACCATTATTCACCTGAAACGCGGTATGGAAGACACCCTGATCCGCCACATCAGCGAAAGTTCTTACACGGAGACGGCCTATTATGATTCCATCTGGTACAATGGAGCGCCAAGGAGATTTGAGTCCGACGGAACGCTAACAATTATACGTTAGCCGGCTGCCCGGCGACCTGATGACTCCGTTAATTTATATTTGTTGAAACGGGACATATGCCATTTGAGATTCCGGCGGTATTAGAAAATGACCGCGTTATGCTGCACCTGATCGGAGAGGAGGATTTTGAAGAACTCTATGCCGTTGCCTCCGATCCGCTGATCTGGGAACAGCATCCTAACCGCGACCGCTGGAAAAAAGAGGTGTTCCGTAATTTTTTTGAAGGTGCTCTGGCCACCGGATCAGCCTACCGGATTGTCGATAAGGCCTCAAATAAGACGGCCGGGTGCACACGCTTTTACGACTACGACGAAAAATCGGACACTATTCATGTCGGCTATACTTTTTATGGACGGGACTGGTGGGGCACCGGCTTAAACCGCTCGGCAAAAAAACTGATGCTTGACTATGCCTTCCGGTATGTGGAGCGCGTCTGCTTTCATATTGGAGCGACAAATATCCGCTCCCAGGTGGCGATTATGCGGTTGGGTGCAAGAAAAACCGGTGAACTGGAAATAGCTTACTATGGAGAGCCCGTCAGGCTGAACTATGTATATGAGATCAGTAAGACTTCCTTTCAGCCTCCTCCTGGCCAGCGGGGGTAACACCCCGAAATCAAAGTTTTCAGAACTTACCCGGAAGAAGATTTTTTAAAATCGGATATTCGCTCCCGCTATGATCAAATAAAAGAACCATGCACAACATCCGTCTTAGGTATTCCGCCCTCATTTGTGTTACCCTGTTATTCTTTTTTTCATGTACGACAGGAGACAACCGGTTAACCGACGCCGAAAGGAAAGCCGGATGGGTATTGCTCTTTGACGGGAAATCCACCGAAGGATGGCATTTATACAATAAAGGGAAAATCCCTTCCGCCTGGACAGTGAAAGATGGGGTTTTATCCTGTGATTTTGAAAGCAAATCCGCCCATGGGGATCTGGTAACGGACAAGGAGTTTGAAAATTTTGAACTCGATTTTGAATGGAAGATCGCCAAAGGCGGCAACAGCGGCGTATTCATCAATGTACTGGAGAGGCCCGATTTGTCAGCCGCCTGGGCTTCGGGTCCGGAATATCAATTGCTGGAAAATACAAATCGTGATACCGCGGATGCCGTAAAGCGGTCCGGCGCCCTGTTTGGATTTCTCGCCCCGCAGCAGGCCGTCGAAACCAAACCGGCCGGCGAATGGAACCAGTCGAAGATTATACAATCGAATGGCAGGATCGAATTTTACCTGAATGGCATATTGACGGTAAAGGAAGATCTTAGCTCACAAGACTGGCTGGACAGGATCGGCCAGCATAGCTTTTTCAAAAACCTGCCGGAGTTCGGGAGAAAGACAGCCGGTCATATTGTTTTGCAGGAGTGGCTCAATGGAATTTCCTTCCGCAATGTCAAGATAAGAACCCTGTAAGGATTCATATGCATATTGAACATATCGCCATATGGGTAAGTGACCTGGAAAAAACCAGGAATTTTTACGAAAAATATTTTGCCGCCCGGTCAAACGACGGATATTACAACCCGTCAAAAAACTTCAGATCTTATTTCCTGCGCTTCGACAATGGCTGCCGCCTTGAACTGATGCAAAAACCGGAAGTGAATGAAGAATCCAGGCTTCATGAAAAGCAAAAGCTGGGTATCGTTCATTTTGCCGTCTCCGTTGGGAGCAGGGAAAAAGTGGATGTCCTGACAGAACAGCTAAGAAAGGGTGGCTACACCATCGTTAGTGAACCAAGGACCACCGGCGATGGGTACTATGAGAGTGTAGTGCTGGATTGTGAAAACAACCTGATTGAGATTACGGTATAGGTGAGGATTTGAAATCAAACGGTATGAATTAAATTTACCTCCCCGTCTCCGGACGGCTGATTACCATGAAAATTCTTGTTACCGGCAGCAGCGGCCATCTCGGAGAGGCACTGGTGAATTCTCTGAAGACCCTCGGTCATGATGTGACCGGCATGGACCTTATTCCTTCCGGTACCACGGATCTTATCGGAAGCATTACGGATAGGGACTTTGTAAAAAAAGCCGTGCCGGACATGGATCATATCATCCATACAGCCACACTCCACAAGCCTCATGTCGCCAGTCACCGCGAACAACTTTTCATTGACACCAATATTGCCGGAACGCTTAACCTGCTGGAAGCAGCAGCGGATGAAGGAATACAATCCTTTGTTTATACCAGTACCACCAGCACCTTCGGGGATGCGCTGGTACCGGCTGCCGGTCAGCCCGCAGCCTGGATAAGCGAAGACACGGTGCCGGTTCCCAAGAATATTTATGGCGCGACCAAAACGGCAGCGGAAGATCTCTGCCAGCTTTTTTTCCGCAACCGGCGACTGCCATGCATCGTGTTGAAGACTTCCCGCTTCTTCCCTGAGGCAGATGATGACCCGTTGGTCGCGGCTGCGTACGATGACGGCAATGTAAAGTGCAACGAATTCCTGTTCCGCAGGGTGGAGATCAGGGACACGGTGCATGCCCACCTGCTGGCAATGGGAGCGGCCAGACAACTTGGTTTCAGGAAATATATCATCAGCGCCACCACGCCGTTTACTAAAAAAGATCTCCCGGCCTTGCGTGTCGACGCCCCGGCTGTCGTCGAATGTTATTTTCCCGACTATAAACAAATTTACCGCGACAGAGGATGGAAAATGTTTCCTGTCATCGACAGAGTCTACGATAATGCGAAAGCAAGAGCTGAACTCGGCTGGTCGCCCCTGTTCGATTTCCGGCATGTATTAGACAGGCTCAAATCCGGATTTCCGGTGGAAAGCGATACAGCACGAATGATCGGCTCCAAAGGGTATCACCGCCAATAAATACGCAAACGATGTCAACTGTTCGCCGCCTCGACAGAACCCGGTTCGGAGACCCGGCCAATACCGGAAAGCTAATGAGCATGGAGGAAGCCCACCTGCTGCTCGAAGAATGGGTGCCGAATGAACGGCTGCGCCTCCATATGAAACAGGTCGCTGCCGTAATGAGGGCCTGGGCGATCGGGCGGGAGGGGGCTGATGAAAAAACGGCCCAGGCCTGGGAACTGTCAGGTTTACTCCATGATGCCGACTGGGAAAAATATCCTGACGGCCATTGCAGAATCATCATAGAGGAACTGGAACGGAGGGAGATCGATCCGTATGTAATCCGTTGCATCGCCAGTCACGGCCCGAGATATTTTGGTGTCGAACCTGAAACGAAAATGGAGAAAATGATCTATGTATTCGATGAACTGTCGGGCTTTATCCATGCTGCCGCGCTGATCCGGCCGACCCGTTATGAAGGCATGGATGTCAAAAGTGTTATGAAGAAACTAAAAACCGTAAATTTTGCAGCCCAGGTTAACCGGGATGACATAAACGATGCGCTCAGCAGGATAGATCATCCCCTGGAAGAAATAATCCAGTTTATCATTGATCACCAGCAGGCAGTCGCGTAAGAAACGACGTCTTTCCTATATTTGCCTTCACCATCAAAAACCGCCATGAAACGATTCATTGCCTGCCTCTCCCTGTTAAGCCTGCTGTTTTATTCCCCGACGTTTGGTCAGACGGTTACCATCTATACCACAGCGGAAAAATCCGGAATGCGGATTGCAAAAACCGGAACGGCGGATTTTGCTGACTTTGGCCAGCCCAACGAAGGACAGGTTTGCATTTTTGTGGATCCGACGCATTCATTCCAGACTCTCCTCGGTATTGGTGGCGCCGTAACTGACGCTTCTGCAGAAACTTATGCCAAGCTGCCGGCCAACCTGCAAAAACAATTTATTACGGCCTACTATGATACCGTCAATGGCATCGGCTATAACCTCGCCAGAACCAATATCAACAGTTGTGATTTTTCGAGCGACTCCTATACGTATGTGAAAGACGGGGATAAAGACCTGACGAGCTTCGACATCAGTCATGATAAAAAATACCGCCTCCCTCTCATAAAGGAAATCATAGCGGCCACCAACAACCGGCTTACGCTGTACGTAAGCCCCTGGAGTCCGCCGGCCTGGATGAAGGATAATAACAGCATGGTCCATGCGGGGAAGCTGTTGCCTCAGTACAAGCAGTCGTGGGCTAACTATTTTGTCAAATATATCCAGGCTCTTGAAAAAGAAAATATTCCGGTATGGGGACTTACCCTCCAAAATGAACCCATGGCCAACCAGACCTGGGAATCCTGTTATTTCTCTGCAGAGGATGAACGCGATTATATCAGGGATTACCTGGGGCCCACGCTGGAAAAGTCAGGCATGTCCGGAAAAAAACTCATTTGCTGGGACCATAACCGTGACCAGATCTACCAGCAGGCGAGCACGATCCTGAATGACAAGGAAGCCGCAAAATACATCTGGGGTATCGGCTATCACTGGTATGAAACCTGGACGGGCTCTGCGATGCAGTTCAACAACGTAAGGCTGGTGGCAGAAGCTTTCCCCGACAAGAGCCTGATCTTCACAGAAGGCTGCGCAGAACGCTTCGACTATAAAAAAATACTTGACTGGAACTGGGGTGAAAAATACGGACACTCCATGATCAATGATCTCAACAATGGAACGGTGGGCTGGACCGACTGGAATATATTAGTTGATGAACAGGGTGGTCCCAACCATGTCGGTAATTTCTGCTTTGCTCCGGTGGTGGGCGATACAAAGAAAGGAGAACTGATCTTCACGAGCTCCTACTACTATATCGGTCATTTCTCAAAATTCATCCGCCCCGGTGCCCTAAGGATTGTAAGCTCTTCAAACAGGGATCTGCTCGAGACGACCGCATTTCGCAACCAGGACGGCAGAACGGTAGTCGTAGTTATGAATGCAAGCGACAAAAGCATTTCTTACTTCCTGTGGATGGCTGGAAAAGCAGCAAAGATGGAAAGCATGCCGCACTCCATCGTTACGCTGGTTTTCTGAGCAGGAAAATACTGATCACTCCGAGTACAGCGTGTACCAAAATCGCAAACAACAGCAGGGGCACGACCTTGTACTGAACGGCTGAGCATGTGAGAAGGATCATGGTGACGAAATTATACACCGTCATTCCGGCGATGACCACTCTGCCGGATTGAACCGGAACCTTCCGCGAAGTCATCCCGTTGATGATTCCTATGCAAAGAATGGCCGCACCACAGACCCGGCTTATTACCAGTTCAGGAACGGTATTGAAATCCGCGCCCAACAGTAATCTTACGACGATGGCAGGCGAGAGGAGGAGGAACAGCCCGGTAGGTATTTCCGCCAGGGCTGTGAAGAGTAAAAACTTACGTGCATTCATACGATTGATTTAAGGATTTTTTCGAACAGGGGCTCTTTGGCCTGATATTTTTTCAACAGGTCTATCTGGTTTCGGGCGCGGATCAGATTGTGGTTTGGATAATTTACCGGATAATACCGGTTACCGTTGAGGTGGTCGGCAAGAAAACGCAGCGCCTGCATATAGATGGCAAACTGCCCTGCATAGAAAAAGTACCGTCGTTCCCCGCTGCTCAGAACAGGCAGCATTTCGGCACTGTAACCGCGCACGATCTCCCGGAAATAATCTTCGCGTATTTCTATCTTATTCAAATCCGGTTCATCTTCTGCAGCAGGAGAAAGATAAGTCCGGAACATATCGCCCAGGTCACTGATAAAATATCCGGGCATTACGGTATCCAGGTCGATCACACAGAGGCCCTTGTGACTGTTTATATCGAAGAGTACATTGCTGATCTTGGTGTCGTGATGGATAACCCTGACGGTCAAACGCTTTTCCCTGATACAGTCCTCATAAACCCGGAGAATGCCTTTACCTGCCTGCAGAAAATCTATTTCTTCTTCCGACTCGTCCTTTCTTTTACTTTCTGCTATCTGCAGACTGTTTTCAAACTGATCAAAACGCGGCCGGAGGTTGTGGAAATCGCGGATCGGGATCAGCAGTCTTCCGGGATCGAAATCCGCAAGAAGCCTCGTGAACCGGCCGAACTGGGCAGCGGCTTCGAAAGCAAGCTGCGGATCAGTCACGATGTCGAAACTGCAGGAATTTTTTATAAAGGGGAACAGTCGGTATACATGGTTTTTCCGGTCCCGTACAAAGTTCTTTTTTTTTAACGAGGGCAGGGGAGCCACAAAAAGATATTCCGGGTGATTTTTAGAAAAATGATTCGTAAGAAGCGCCAGGTTGTCCATGATATCCCTGGGCATTTTAAAGACACTGTCGTTGATCTGCTGGAGGAGAAAATCGCCCTTTTCTGTTGTAATTTTCCAGCTCGTATTGATCAGGCCGGTTCCGAAGGGACGAATCCCGCTGTTTTTTTCCGTTATTCCATAAGAAGACAATACTTCCTCCATCATCATACAAACTTAGTCCCTGACCCGCACGTCTTTGATAAAAATCAGGTTTTTTTCGAAACATCAAGGATCCTGCGCTGCCGAAAGCCATTCAAAGAAGTCTATCTGTTCTTTTATTTTTCTACATTAGGGAAAACATTCCTCCCATGAATAAGGATCGCAGGAGCTTCTTACAAAAGTTATCTTTCGGTGCGGCGGGCCTCGGCCTGGGTATTCCACCGTTTTCCAAAGTCACCCGACCGGCAGACGGAAAAACGAACGAGGGGATCGCAGATCTTCATTCAGGTCCCGAACATGCTGATCCGGTATTTAACATGTGCAACTATGCCGCTCCGAAAATTCCCACCGTACGGATCGGCATCATCGGCCTCGGGATGCGCGGTCCCGATGCGGTAAAGCGAATGTCCTTTATCGAAGGGGTCGAGATCAGGGCGCTATGCGACAAATTCCCCGACCGCGTGCAAAAGGCCCAGAAAATCCTTGAGGAAGCGGGTATTCCGAAGGCAGCGGAATATAGCGGAGAAGAAGGCTGGAAAACCCTTATCGAAAGGCCCGATCTGGACCTTATCTATACCTGTACGCCCTGGCGCCTGCATACCCCTATCGCGTTGTATGCGATGAATCAGGGTAAGCATGTGGCTACGGAAGTGCCGACCTGCGTTACGCTGGAAGAGTGCTGGCAGATCGTTGAGACTTCTGAAAAAACGCGCAAACACTGCGTAATGCTGGAGAACTGCTGCTATGATTTTTTTGAACTTCTTACGTTGAACATGGCCCGCAATGGTCTTTTTGGCGAACTGGTGCATGCGGAAGGGGCCTATCTGCATAACCTGCTCGAACTGAATTTCAGCAAGACGGGATATGCGGACATGTGGCGACTGAAGGAAAACGCCAGCCGCAACGGAAATCTTTATCCTACCCATGGGCTGGGTCCCATCGCCCAGTGTATGAATATCAATCGCGGAGATAAAATGGACTACCTGGTTTCTATGTCGTCTAATGATTTTCTGATGGGAGAAACAGCCAGGGCGAGAGCAGCAGCTGACTCTTTTTATAATCCTTATGTGGGCAGGAACTATCGCGGAAATATGAATACCACCATCATCCGCACCAGCCTGGGTAAAACGATGATGCTGCAGCACGACGTAACCAGTCCGAGGCCCTATTCCCGCATCCATCAGCTCATTGGCACCAAGGGCATGGCATGCAAGTGGCCTGACCCGCCACGAATATCCCTGGGCCAGAAAGATAAATGGATCAGCGACAAACAAATGAAGGAACTGGAAAATACCTATACGCTGCCGATCGTGAAGCACGTAGGTGAAATTGCTAAGAAAATCGGAGGGCATGGTGGTATGGATTTCATCATGGACTGGCGCCTGATTGATTGTCTGCGAAACGGGCTGCCACTCGACCACGATGTATATGATGCAGCACTCTGGAGTTCCATCGGGCCCCTGAGCGAAGCCTCCGTTGCCGACCGGTCGAAGTCAGTCGATACACCCGATTTCACCCGCGGTGCCTGGAAGAAAAACAAGCCCATGGTGCTGGACCTTGAGGGAGGCGGAAACACCGTTTTGCGGAAACAGGTTCAATAAATCCGGTACCCGATTTTTAAGATCAGCATGAACGATAAAATTTCTCCGTTACACCGGCTGGCATCCCTGGATTTTCTCCGCGGACTGACCATGGTTTTACTAACGCTCGAAAGTGCGCGACTTTATTCCAATCTGGAGCCGCTTGCCAACGGAACTTTTATGGCTCCTGTTGTCAATCAGTTTTTTCATCATCCCTGGCATGGTCTGCGCCTTTGGGATCTTATCCAGCCGGTATTCATGTTTGTAGCCGGTGTGTCGCTGGCTTTCTCCGTGAGCAAGATGCACCGGACGATGAACTGGAACCAGCGGTTTATAAAAATTTTGAAACGCTGCGGATGGCTCTTCTTCTGGGGCGTGCTCGATTATGCGGTCAGGCCGGGCGGACTGTCTTTTGAACTCTGGGATGTACTCACCCAGCTTTCCTTTACCACCCTCGTGGCATTTCTCATTATTGAATGGAGTGTAAAGGGTCAGCTCGCCATCAGCCTGCTCTGCCTGCTCGTTCCGGAAATCCTGTATCGTTTTACCAGCCTGCCGGGTTTCGATCAACCCTTCACAGATCAGCATAATTTCGGAAACTATGTTGACCTGCTGCTGATGAATAAGATCAATCCGGGCGGGTGGGTCGCCATCAACTGCATTTCCACCGCGGCGCATACGATCTGGGGCGTCCTGGCGGGTATACTTTTGCTTGGGCAAAAAGAGCCGGAAGGTAAGTTCAGGATCCTCCTGTTTTCAGGTTTTATAGGCCTCCTCCTTGGCTACGGTCTTGATGTGGCGGGTATAACGCCCATCATCAAACGAATCGCCACAAGTTCCTTTGTTTTGGCTTCCGGCGGCTGGTGCCTGATCTTTCTGGCCCTTTGTTATGGCTGGATTGATATCATGAAGCATCACAAAAGATTAAACCTTTTTCTTTATTTCGGGATGAACTCGCTATTTATTTATTTATTTTTTGAGATCGTCGCAGACCGGTGGTTTACCGGATATATTTTTCAAATTACAGACGGCATATTCGGCTTCATGAATTTTCCGGATACGCTGTCGGGCATCCTGGGCTCTCTGGTAGTTTTCTCCCTCGAGGCAGGCATACTGTATTTTCTTTACCGGAAAAAAATATTTTTCAGGATTTAGATTTTTGCAAGGCGAGCTCCAGCCCCCTGAGTTCCGCCAGCCCACGCAACCTGCCGATCGCAGAATATCCCGGGTTGGTTTTTTTCTTCAGGTCATCCAGCATCTGATGTCCGTGATCGGGACGCATCGGCAGAGAAACCCGCCGCCGGTTCATCAGCTCCAGGATTTCCCCGACAAGGGCAACCATATCCACGTCACCCTCGAGATGGTTCTCTTCATAAAAATCTCCCGCTGCGTTTCTACGCGTGCTGCGGAGATGAAGAAAATGAATGCGGTCACCAAACGCGCGGACCATTGCCGGCAGGTCATTATCAGCCCTCACACCAAATGATCCGGAACAAAAACAGATTCCATTGGAGAGAGAAGGAATCGGCATAAAAATTTTTTCCAAATCCGCCGCCGTGCTGATGATTCTGGGCAGACCGAAGAGAGGATAGGGGGGATCATCCGGATGGATCGCCAGCACGGTACCACAGGATTCCGCCACAGGAACAACTTCCCGGAGGAAGTCCAGCAGGTGAGTTCTCAGTTTTTCTGCATCTAATCCCCTGTAAGCATCCAGTGCTTCCTGAAACAATTTCAATGTGAAACTTTCCTCACTGCCGGGGAGGCCGGCAATAATGTTTTTTTGCAGGCTCTTTTTTTCTTCGGGGCTCATCCCTGCGAATTTTTTGGCAGCATGTTCTCTTTCTGCAACAGAATAGCCGGCTTCGGCACCCGGTCTCTTCAAAATGAAAAGATCAAAAGCTATATATGCGGCTTTTTCAAACCGGAGTGCCAGGGATCCGTCCGGCTGGCGGAAGGCAAGATCGGTGCGTGTCCAGTCGAGCACCGGCATAAAATTATACGTGACCGTATGGATGCCTACCGTGGCGAGATTCCGTATACTGGTTTTGTAGTTTTCGATTTTTTGAATGAAACCGGGTTTTTGTGTTTTAATGGATTCATGCACCGGAATGCTTTCAACCACCTCCCATTTCATACCGGCGGATTCGATTTCTTCTTTCCTCCTCCTTATATCATCCGGTTTCCATGGTTCCCCATTGGGAATATGATGGAGCGCGGTAACAACGCCGGTACAGCCTGCCTGGCGGATATCTGCGAGGCTTACAGGATCCTGCGGACCATACCAGCGCATACACTGGATCATTTTGAAATCAGTCATCCTGAAAAATATGAATGTGATTTTTTCTCTTCTTTATTTTTTCCTGACAGATAATAATATCTGCACAGGCTCGTTTAATGGACAGTGATTATCATAACTGAAGTTTTCTCAAGCCGGTGTTTCTACACTGGCTTTTCTTTTTCCCCTTTCTTTCGTCTTCGCGCCGTCGTCTCGTAAAATTACGAGTCCCGTCATCGCAAATTTCCGATTCCGATGCCTTCAATTCTGTGGTAATATCGGAGCATTCCTTTATATTGTTCCACATTTCGAAATTATGGCCGGCTATTTGAAATCATCCCTTTTTTTCCCGGGCAATTCAGGTTCAGGCGATAAAAAACAAATCGTCCTGGCCGGAGACGCTGGTGGCACCAAAGTGAACCTTGCGATTTTCGAAGCAGAAAACGGACAATTAAACCTTTTACGGTCGGAATCTTTTCATTCCCAGGCTTTTTCATCCGTTAACCTTATACTTCAGGAATTTTTAAATGCAAATCCCGACCTGAAGCCTGAAAAAGTATGTCTGGGTGTGGCCGGTCCCATTTTCGAGGGCCGTGTGGAAGTAACTAACCTGCCCTGGCACCTCGATGCAAGGGAAATTGCAAAAGCCACCGGTATACCCTCCGTATCCCTGCTCAACGATCTTGAAGCTACAGGGTATGGCCTGGCCGGTCTGGAAGCAGATGACTTTCATGTACTGCATGCCGGAGATCCGCATATCGGAGGTAATATGGCCATTCTGGCACCCGGAACCGGACTGGGCGAAGCCGGATTATTCTGGGACGGTTCCTGTTTTCATCCCTTTGCGACGGAAGGAGGACATTGTGATTTTTCTCCAAGAAATGCCGACGATCTGCTCCTCCATGATTATCTCCTGAGGAAATATAAGGTCGTCAGCTGGGAAAGTATTATTGCAGGTCCGGCTATTCTGGCTATCTATAATTTTCTCTGTGAGATAAAGAAAATGCCTTCCGATCCCGTGTTGCGGGACAAATTCAGGAAGTCGGATCCGTCGGCGATGATCACCGGAGCGGCACTCGCAGGCACTGACAAGACCTGCGTGGAAACCATGCGGGTGTTCGTTCGCCACCTGGCGCGTGAATCGGCCAACCTGATCCTGAAAATAAAATGCACCGGCGGACTCCTGTTTGCGGGTGGAATTCCACCCAAGATCCTGCCGCTACTGGAGGATTCCTGGTTTTATAATAACCTGATGGACTGCGACCGGATGCAGGACCTCATCGGAAAAGTTCCGGTCAAAGTGATCCTCAACGATAAAGCGCCCATGATAGGCGCAGGCTGGTTTGGCGCATTCAGTTCCGTAAACATGGCAAAAGAATAGTAAACTATATGACCCACAGACGCAGTTTTATACGTAGTGCAGGACTTATAGCGGGCTCCACCTTTCTGGCACCGGCCCTCTCCGCTTTCGCGCTGGCAGGACCGGGAAAGAAAATGGCGCCCAGTGATACGCTGCGCATCGGCGCAATCGGTATTAAAGGTATGGGGATGTCCGATCTGCTGGCTGCGTTGAAGCAACCCGGTGTAGAAGTCATCATGCTCTGCGACATTGATAAAACTGTGCTCGATAACCGCCTCGCCGATCTCTCCAAACTGAATATCAACGTCTCCAAAATAAAAACCACCGGCAACTATCGTGAAGTACTCGACAATAAGGATGTGGACCTGGTAATCATCGGTACGCCGGACCACTGGCATGCACTGATTATGATCGAAGCCTGCATGGCAGGGAAAGATGTATACGTTGAAAAACCGGTAGGTAATTCCATCATGGAATGTCGTGCGATGGTCGCCGCACAGAAAAAATACAATCGCGTCGTACAGGGCGGACAATGGCAGAGAAGCCAGCAGCATTTCAGGGATGCGCTGGATTTCGTCTATACGGGGCAGTTAGGTAATATCCGAACAGTAAAAGTCTGGTGTTACCAGGACTGGATGAAGCCGGGCCCCGTAGTTCCGGATACGGCTCCGCCGCCGGGAGTAGATTATAAAACCTGGCTCGGACCGGCGCCCACCCGACCCTTCAACGCGAGCCGTTTTCATTTTAATTTCCGCTGGTTCTGGGACTATGCCGGTGGCCTGATGACGGACTGGGGCGTTCACCTGATCGACTACGCGCTCCTCGGCATGAAAGCAGGATCTCCCAGGACCATCGCGGCGCTGGGGGGCGACTTTGCTTATCCGGATCTCTACCAGGAAACACCCGATACACTTACGACACTCTACGAATTTGATCATTTTAATATGGTCTGGGACAGCGCCATGGGAATTGGCAACGGATCTTACGGACTGGATCATGGGATCGCCTATATCGGGAACAACGCCACCCTGGTATTAAGCCGTCATGGATGGGAGATCATTGATGAAAAAATGAACAAGCTGAAAATTGCCCGTGCGCTGGTTCCACCCGCCGATAATGGACTGGATAATCATTGGAAGAACTTTATTGGGGTGATCCGTTCAGGGAAAAAAGAGGATCTCAACTGTTCCATCGAAGCTGGGGCCCATGTGGCTACGGTTGCGCAGATGGGCAATATCAGCTTCAGGAGCGGCAAAAGGCTGGTCTGGGAAAATGACCGGTTCACAGACGATGACGTTAACAAGGCATACCTCATGAAAGAATACCATAATGGTTATTCCCTTCCGAAGCTGTAATACACGGCTTTTGTATATCGCAGCGTCTTATTACTAAAGCCTTTATAATTTACCGGTTATAATTTACCGATGGCTCACTTAAGGGCCCTTAAACCCGTCTGACCGGTAGTGCCGGAAAAATAGAAGTATGAACGGAAAAAAAATCCGGGGCATATTAGATAGCTTAGCCTCAAATTTTTTGTATGCGCTACTTCCGGTATGCATTCCTGTTGAGTGTTTTAATTCCCCTGACGAGGGTTTCCGCCCAGCAGACAGCCAACCCTCTGCTCATTCATTCCAACGCACCCATTGCTTTCGATAAAGTCAATGCCGAAACGGTTACCTCCGCAGTCGACCAGGCCATACGGTCGAGCAACGTACAGCTGGAAAAAATCATCGGCGGGCTGAAAGCGGGTAGCGGGCCGGGATCCACGCTGGAGGCATATGACGCGCTCAGCTATGAGCTCAACGATATCGGCATGAAGATGGGGCTAATCTCGCAGACCTATACCTCCGACAGTGTGCGCAATGCAGCCAATGAAGGATTGCAAAAATTGTCGGAATACACCACCTCTCTCATATTAAATGAAAAACTTTATAAAGCACTGAAGAAATACGCCGACGCTTCCATGTCCTCCCTGAAGCCAAACCAGAAAAAATATGTCGAAGACCAGCTCCGGCTTTTTGAAAACAATGGAATGAAGCTGGACAGCCAGGCGCGGCAGGAACTACAGGTGATCAGCGACAAAATAACAGCCACCGGTCTTGGGTTTGATAAGAATCTGGCGACTTCAAGAGACAGTCTTGTGCTGACGGATGCTGAGCTTAAAGGCGTTCCCGAAAATGAAAAGCAGCCCTGGAAGAAACCCGATGGACGCATTGTGATTTACATTAACACGCCAAATTATGTTACGGTGATGAAGTACAGCGATGAGGAAGCGACCCGCCGGACCATGTACATGCATTACAATAACCGCGCGTATCCGAAAAACCTGAAAGTCCTGGACAGTCTTTTATACCAGCGTCAGCAGTATGCTTCAAAACTGGGATACCCTAGCTATGCATCCTATGCACTCGTAGACAAGATGGCGGGAAAGCCCGAGGCAGTCTGGAATTTCGAGAACAGGCTGGTGAAAGGACTCACGCCGGCAGTGACCTCAGACCTGAATTCTCTCCGCGAGATCAAACACCGGTTGCATCCTGAATTAGCCGATACCATTTATGCCTGGGATGTCGCCTACTACAAAAAAATCCTTCTCGATACGAAATATCAGCTGAATACGGACGAGGTGAAAGAATATTTCGAGATGAACCAGACGATCAACGGAATGTTTGAAGTATATCACCGGCTGCTGGGCATCACGGTAAAAGAGACCCACGGATTGCCCGTCTGGTATAGCAAGGTCAGAACCTTCGAAATGTGGGTGGGTTCAAAAAAAATCGGAAACTTTTATTTTGATCTCTATCCCAGAAAGGACAAATACACCCATTTTGCCTGTTTTGGAATCAGTGCGGCCAATATCGGCAATGGCAAGGACATATTGCCCGTTGCCGCGCTGATATGCAATTTTCCCGAGGCTGCCCCCGGCGAGCCGACCCTGATCGATCACAGCGATGTAATTATTTTATTTCACGAATTCGGTCATCTCGTGCATGCCATGGTCGTAAGGTCCGACATCGCTTCCCAACCCAATACCCTGAGAGCGGATTTTGTGGAAGCTCCTTCCCAGTTTCTGGAAAACTTCTGCTGGCAATATGAGAGCCTGAAGATTTTTGCGAAGAATTATAAGACCGGCGCCGTATTACCCGAGTCGCTGTTCAACAAAATGAAGGCCGCACAACACGTGCTCGAAGGCAATGCCACTATGCAGCAGGTATATTACGGTATGATCGATTTCACTTTTGAAGATAAATACGACAGCATCCGTGGTATGAACCTGGTGGACGTAACAAAATCACTCTACCGCGTTACACAGATTCCTTTCCCCGAAGGCAGCCATTTTATTGCATCCTTTACTCACCTCAATGGCTATGGCGCGAATTATTATGGCTATCTCTGGTCGCGCGTTTTCGCCCAGGATATATTTTCCGTCTTCACCCGGAACGGCGTGATGGATACTGCCACAGGGGAACGTTACAGGAAGGAAATTCTGGAGGTTGCGGGCAGTCAGCAGGAAATGGATATGCTGCGCCGATTTCTTGGCCGTGAACCGAATTCAGATGCGTTTATGCGGTCGATTGGATTGTAGAAGCGAAGTTGAAGGGAAGTTTACGGTATATGGTGTATAGTTTATGGTTTATGGTATTTACCATACACTATACACCATACACCATACACTATTCACATAAACCTGACTAAAGCTTCCTGATCTTAATATTCCTGAACCACACATCGTGACCATGATCCTGCAGGTCGATATGGCCTGACTTGTATTTTGCAAAGCCGGGCATCTTGGCAAATTTGCTTCCCTTTACCAGGTCATTCCATTGCTTGTCCCAAAGGGTGGTGGTAACGGTTTGCACTCCGTTGAGGTAAAGAGTGAGCTTGCCATGATCCAGCCTTATTTCCGCATCATTCCATTGACCCACAGGGCGCACGGGCTCACTGGAAGAAGAGATCAGGTCGTAGAGATCGCCCGCCCGGTGTTTGACTATTTTACCATCGGGATGGCCGTCATTGTCCAGAATCTGCATTTCGGGCCCCGTCAGATAGGGTGCATCGTATTCCGGTGATTCATGCACGAGGAACATGACACCGCTGTTTCCGTCTTTTGAGATTTTCCATTGCAGCTTCAGGTCAAAATTTTCAAAGACTTCATCGGTGCAAATATCTCCTGCCTCTTTTTTAACAGCGGTGGTATCGCGGAAGAGGGTGCCTTCTGATACTTTCCATCCTTCTCCAAAAGTCTTTTTATTATAGGTGTGCCAGCCTTTGGAGGTCCTGCCGTCAAACAGCAGTTTCCATCCTTCTTTTTTCTCCTGATCTGTGAGCTGGTTCTGCTGGGCATGAGTTGCCGCGGTCACCATCACAGAAAGCATGGTGAAAAAAAATCTTTTCGTCATGGATTAACTTTTTATAGAAAGAATATAAGTGACCATTTCCTTTACATCAGATGGTGGTAACGCAGCATGTGGTGTCATGGGCACCGTACCCCAGACGCCGGATCCTCCGTTAATAACCTTATTTACCAGCCGGTCCACCGTGGTATCCGCCGCATGGGGATAACGTGCTGCCACTTCACTGTAGGAAGGTCCGATGGAAGCGCCGGGTGCTTCCTTATGCAGACGGTGGCAGGTAGTACAATCACTGGCTCCGATCAGTTCCAGACCTTTCGATTCTGCCGCGGCAGGAGCGGCGGCGGGTGCCGACGTTGCGGAATCTTTCTTATCCGCAGAACTGCCGGATGAATTGCAGGCGACCACAGAGATGGAACCGATCAGTAAAAGGAAAAATAATTTTTTCATTGTTGAGGTGGTTGTTGTGAGAGGATAAATTTCGTAAAAAAATGCATAAACCTTTTTTCTATTTTATACCAAGGACGGCCCGGTTGAAAGATTCATCAGATCCCGTACCGGCAAAATCGTCAAAAGCCTTTTCCGTAACACGGATAATATGATTTTTTATAAATACAGATCCTTCCTTAGCGCCGTCTTCCGGGTGTTTCAGGCAACATTCCCATTCGAGTACAGCCCATCCCGGGAAATCGTAGGCCGCAAGTTTGCTGAAAATGGATTTAAAATCCACCTGTCCGTCGCCCAGCGACCGGAACCGGCCCGCACGATTAATCCAGGACTGGTAGCCGCCGTAAACTCCCTGTTTTCCTGTGGGATTGAACTCGGCATCTTTGACGTGAAACATCCGGATGCGTTCGTGATAATGGTCGATGTAGGTAAGATAATCGAGTTGTTGCAAAACAAAATGGGAGGGATCATATAAAAGACATGCCCTCGGATGCTGGTTAAGTTCATTCAGAAAAATCTCATAGGTTATCCCGTCATGAAGGTCTTCGCCGGGATGGATTTCGTAACAAAGGTCAATGCCGTTCTGGTCAAATATGTCAAGGATGGGCCTCCACCTTTTGGCGAGTTCCTGGAATCCTGTTTCCACAAGTCCCGCAGGGCGCTGGGGCCAGGGATAAAGTGTAGGCCATAGCAGGGCACCGCTGAATGTGGCATGTGCATTCAGGCCGAGGTTCCTGGAAGCGGCCGCAGCATATTTTAATTGTTGCACTGCCCAGGCCTGTCTGGCTGTTGGATTTTTTCTTACGCTTTCCGGTGCAAACCCGTCGAACAGACCGTCGTATGCAGGATGTACGGCAACGAGCTGGCCCTGAAGATGGGTTGACAATTCAGTGATTTGTAAACCCGCTGACTCCACGGTGCCCCTGATCTCATCAGCATAGGTTTTACTTTCTGCTGCCTTCTTTAAATCGATGCAGCGTGCGTCCCAGGTCGGTATCTGTGCACCTGCATAGCCCAGGGATTTCGCCCACTGGCAAATGGAAGAGAGCGAGTTGAACGGAGCGGAATCGCCGAGGAACTGCGCAAGAAAAATCCCAGGTCCCTTGATCGTTTTCATTTTATGATAAGATTTTTTTGTAATGAAATTTTCGCGCCATTACACGATATGATCCGTCCACTTTTCTTTCGATTGTGAAGAGGCGACTACATTATCAATGAATGCCATCCCCCGAATACCGTCCTCCACACCGGGAAAATCCAGGCTTTCGGGCGAAGGTTTGGTTCCGTTAATACGCGCTGACAGTGTTTGTGCGAAATTCCGGTAGATATTGGCAAAGGCTTCGAGGTATCCTTCGGGATGTCCGCCGGGTGTCCGCAGATTATGGGTCGTAAACGTTGAGAGTGGTTCTTTATATCCGACGCCCGCCCGATAGATCTGGGTGGGCTGGTCAAGCCATTTAACGATCAGGGAATTCGGTTCCTGCTGGCTCCATTCAAGCCCTCCCTTCTCTCCGTAAATCCGGATGCGGAGTGCATTCTCCTCGCCGGCGGCGACCTGTGAGGCCATCAGCACGCCGGCTGCTCCGTTGTCAAACTTGAGAAGGACATTCCCATCGTCATCCAGCGGCCGGCCTTCCACCACGATATTGAGGTCGGCACAGAGTTTTGAAATTTTAAGTCCGCTGATGTATTCTGCGAGGTGTGCGGCATGGGTCCCGATGTCACCCATACAACCGCTCTTTCCTGACCTTTTGGGATCGGTTCTCCAGGCTGCCTGGGCATTGCCTTCCCGTTCGGTCAGCTTACTGAGCCAACCCTGGGGATATTCAACCCAAATCTTGCGGATCTTTCCAAACATATTGTTCTTCACCATCTGCCGGGCCTGTTTCACCATCGGATAACCGGAATACGTGTGGGTAAGACAAAGAATAAGTCCTGTCTCCTCCACTTTTTTCTTCAGTTGCCTGGCTTCGTCGATCGTAAAAGTGATGGGTTTTTCGATCACGACGTGAAAGCCCTTCTCGAGAGCAAGCATGGCGGGAGCGAAATGGGCAAAATTCGGCGTGACGATCGTAACAAAATCAATTTTTTTGTCGGCCGGCAGCCTGCTTTCCTTATCCATCATTTCCTCATAATTCAGGTAGGTGCGGTCGGGGGAGAGAAAAAGCATTTCACCGGAAGCCCGGGCCACGTCTTCATGGATGCTCAGTGCCCCGCCGGTCACTTCTATCAATCCGTCCATGTGTGCGGCAATTCGGTGGATGGCACCAATGAAAGCATCTTTGCCTCCTCCCACCATGCCCATTCTGAGTTTTCTTTTCATATTGTTTGTTTGATCTGAATGATTGATGACTCTGCGGCCCGTTAAACCCTGTTTCCCCGTGGCCGGTTCACGGCATCCGAATTAAGGGTTTTCTATCGCCGGATTACGGGACTGCAAGTTTACTTGATTACGGACATATTTACGACAGCCAGAACGGCTTTACCCTTTTTATTTCGGCAAAAAAATTTAAATTTACAGCTGGTCAATTAATTGCTATATTGACCCATTATTTTAAAACGATTGCCATGGCCACGAACGCAGTTCCGCGTCAACAACTATTTACCGCCAGCTGTCTCGCTCTTCTCGTCACTTCACTTTCTTTTGGTATTCGCGCAGGTATCCTGGGCAAACTGGGAACCCAGTTCAATCTTTCCGCATCCGAACTGGGTACGATCGCCGCAACCGCATTCTGGGGATTTCCGCTGGCTGTCGTAATCGGTGGTTTTATCGTGGATATCATCGGCATGAAAAGACTGCTGCTGCTCGCCTTTATTTTTCACCTGGCGGGAATCATATTGACCATTACCGCGGGAGGTTACTGGACCCTGTTTTTGTCCACGCTCCTGATCGGAATCGCCAACGGAACAGTTGAAGCCGCCTGCAACCCGCTGGTGGCCTCCCTTTTTCCCGGCAACAAAACCACGAAACTCAACCATTTTCATCTTTGGTTTCCGGGCGGGATCGTCATTGGAACCCTTATCGTTTTCATTCTTGACAAATTTAATGTTCCCTGGCAGGTGGAAGTTGGTACTATGCTGATCCCGACACTTATTTACGGTTACCTTTTTTCCAAACTTCATTTCCCTGTGACAGAAAGGGTGGCAGCGGGTATATCGAACGCGACCATGTACCGGTCCATCTTCACCGGTCTGTTCTTATTCATGATCCTTTGTATGTTCGGTACCGCGATCACCGAACTGTTTACCGGACAATGGATCGACGTGCTTTTGAAAAATGTCACCGACAATGCGCTCCTGATACTTACCCTGGATACCGGCGTTATGGTAGTGGGCAGGGCATTTGCAGGTCCTGTAGTGAAAAGATTTTCGCCTCAGGGTGTTTTACTGATGTCAGCGATTCTGGCTTCTCTGGGGCTTTACCTGCTTGGCCATACAACCGGCAATATGATTTTTGTTGGCGCCCTGATCTTCGGAATGGGCGTGTGTTATTTCTGGCCGACCATGCTGGGATTCGTATCGGAAAACCTGCCCAGAACCGGGGCTGTGGGTATGAACCTGATGGGCGGGGCAGGCATGTTTGCCGTATCTATTTACATGATCTTCATGGGCAAGCACTATGACAAGATCGTAGCGAGTAAACTACCGGCTGGAGCCGATCTGGCCACATACAACCAGGCCCCACCCGGTTCGGAGATGGCGAATGCCCTTTTTGAAGCAAAGAAAGCGGCCGGCCCTGCTATCATCAACCTGACCATGATGATTCCTATAGCGCTTATCGTTGCCTTTGCCGGCCTGAATCTATACATGCGCGGGCGTAAAAAGCCGGAATTGCTTGTCCCGGTTTCCGCTGGTCACTAATTTCGTGTACAGACGACGACTCGTCGTACATTCAAACCTTCTACCATGAACTCCCGCTCGTCAAGGCGTAAAATGATTAAGAACATGGTCGCCGGATCCGCCATCCTGGCCACCGGAACCACTTTGATATCTTCTTCCGCGCCGGTCCGCGACAAAGAACCGCCATTCAAAATGAAAGGACATATTAACCATTCGGTTTGCCGCTGGTGTTTTGACTCCATTCCACTGGAAGATTTCTGCCGGCAGGTTAAGGGCATCGGTATTCCGGCCATCGATCTGGTGGCGCCCAAAGACTGGCCCATGTTACAGAAATACGGGCTATACAGCTCGATGTGCTATGTGGCGGGCGACGTGAGCCTGACGGATGGTTTTGCCGAGCCCAGATTCCACGAAAAACTGGTTGCCCAGTACAATGAACTGATTCCTCTCATGGTCAAGGCCGGATACAAAGACGCAATCTGTTTCAGCGGAAGCCGTCGTGGTATGGACGATGAAACAGGACTTAACAATTGTGTGAAAGGTCTTCAGCAGATCCTTCCCCTTGCGGAAAAAAACGGCATCACGATCCAGATGGAACTGCTCAACAGTAAAGTCGATCATAAAGATTATTTGTGCGACCGTACGTCATGGGGTGTTGCACTTTGTAAAAAGCTGAACAGCCCCAATTTTAAATTGCTTTACGATATCTACCATATGCAGATCGATGAAGGGGATGTGATACGAACCATTCGCGACAACCATGATTATATCGGTCATTACCACACGGCGGGTGTGCCCGGCCGGCACGAGATCAATGAGAGCCAGGAGCTGTATTATCCGGCCATTATGAAGGCTATCGTGGACACCGGTTTTAAGGGATATGTGGCCCAGGAATTCATTCCTACGGAAACAGATAAGATTGCTTCCCTTCAGAAGGCAGTTATCGTATGCGACGTGTAGGAATATCTGATGTTGAAATCAATAATCAAAAAGACAATACATGGCAGACAATGTTTATGACGCAATTGTAATTGGCTCGGGGATTAGCGGTGGATGGGCCGCCAAGGAGCTTTGTGAAAAAGGTCTTAAAACCATCATGCTGGAAAGAGGTAAAAATATTGAACATGTAAAAGATTATGTGAATGCCAATAAGGAGGCCTGGAATTTTCCTCATCACGGAAGGCGGACGCAGGAAATGATCAAGGATTATCCTGTTTTGAAAAGAGATTACCCGCTGAATGAAATTAACCTCGACTACTGGGTGGACGACCGCGAAAGCCCCTATACAGAAATAAAAAGATTCGACTGGTTCCGCGGCTATCACGTGGGCGGACGCTCCCTGATGTGGGGCCGTCAAAGTTACCGGTGGAGCGACCATGATTTCGAAGCCAACGCAAAAGAAGGAATCGGCGTAGACTGGCCCGTACGTTATCGTGAGATCGCACCCTGGTACGACCACGCGGAAAAATTTGCAGGCATCAGCGGTAACCGCGACGGTCTGGAAATCCTGCCGGACGGTCAGTTCATGCCCCCCATGGATATGACCTGTGTCGAAAAGGATTTCTCCGACAGGATGAAAAAACTGTTTAACGGACAGCGTCACGTGATCATCGGAAGAACCGCCAATATCACGGAACCCTTACCGGGAAGAAGTAACTGTCAGTTCAGAAACAAATGCTGGCTGGGCTGTCCCTTTGGCGCCTATTTCAGTACGCAGTCTTCTACATATCCGGCAGCAATGAAAACCGGAAACCTCACACTTCGTCCCTGGGCCATTGTCACAAAAATTCTTTACGACAAAGACAAGAAAAGGGCTACAGGTGTGGAAGTGCTGGATGGTGAAACCAATAAAACCTACACCTACTATGCGAAAGTTATCTTCCTGAATGCATCCACACTGAACAGCGCCTGGATACTCATGAATTCCGCAACAGATATCTGGCCGGACGGTCTGGGCAGCAGCAGCGGAGAACTGGGTCATAATATCATGGATCATCACCTTGGTGTGGGCGCGGGCGGAACCGTAGAGGGTTTCGATGACAAATATTATTTTGGAAGAAGAGCCAATGGCATTTACATCCCTCAGTTCCGCAATGTGGGCGGCGACAAAAGGGACTATCTCCGCAGTTTTGGTTACCAGGGCGGTGGAAGCCGTTCGGGATATCAGCGCTCTGCCGAGGAAGTGGCCATAGGAGCAGACCTGAAAGATGCGCTGAGTGAACCGGGTCCCTGGACACTGAATATCGGCGGATTCGGAGAAACCCTTCCTTACCACGATAACAAGATCACACTCGATAAAACGAAAAAGGACAAGTGGGGACTAAATGTGCTGGCTTTCGACGTCGAATACAAGGAGAACGAAAAGAAGATGCGCAAGGACATGCTCAATGATGCCATCGAGATGCTGACGGCTGCCGGTGCGAAGAATGTAAAGGGCCGCGAAGGCGACGGAACCCTTGGACGTGGTATTCATGAAATGGGATCCGCCCGCATGGGTAAGGATCCGAAAACCTCGGTGTTGAACAAGTACAATCAGATATGGGATGCGCCCAATGTGTTTGTCACAGACGGTTCCTTCATGGTTTCCGCTTCCTGTGTGAATCCTTCGCTTACCTATATGGCCTTTACGGCAAGGGCGGCGGATCATGCAGTCAGCGAATTGAAAAAAGGAAATCTGTAAACTAGGAATTTGAAATCACTATATTTATAAGGACAAAAAAATAAAGAAATCATGAACAGAAGGGAAGCATTGTCATCCGTTGCGCTGCTGCTGGGAGGCACCATCATCGGGGCGGAAGCTTTTTTATCGGGATGCGTGAATGCAGACAGGAAAATAGGTTCAGCAGGAATTGATTTTTCACCTGATGATATCTCTTTTCTTGACGAAGTGGGCGAGACCATTATACCTGCCACCACCACGCCGGGTGCCAAAGAAGCCAAGATCGGTGAATTCATGCACGTGATCGTGAGGGACTGCTACGAACAGAAAGAGCAGCAGATTTTCATCGACGGGATGACTAAACTGAATGAGGCGTCAAAGAAAATGAACGGAAAACCCTTCCTTGACAGCACGCCGGAAGAACGGAAAAAACTCCTCATAGAACTGGACAAGGAACAGAAGGAATATACGGCATCCAAAAAGCCTACAGATCCTCCGCACTATTTCCGTATGTTCAAGGAATTGACCATCTGGGGTTATTTCACCTCCGAACCGGGCGCTACCAAAGCCCTGCGCTATGTAGCTGTACCGGGCCGTTATGAAGGTTGTATTCCTTACAAGAAAGGAGACAAGGCCTGGGCAACCTAGGGTTTCTATTTCGTTGTCCCCACGTTCTGATATCGTTGTTTAAGGGCCGCCAACACTTCGCTCTCTTTTTCATAAAGAGCCTGCTGGGTCTGGCGGTCCTTCGTATTTTGCTCGAGATCTGCCTTGTAGTTGCGGAGCTTTTTTTCGTAATCGGCCTGGTTGTCGAGCAGCTTGTCCATCTTCTTATGCGCTTTGCTTAACGCATCCTGGTCGCCCGTTGCCGTTGAACTGATCACTTTTGTCTGGGACGCCTGGTCATTTTTATTTTTTTCCAGATCGGCTTCATAACTCCTGATCTTTTTTGCAATATCGCCGGAATCGTTTTTCAGATCGGTTAGTTTGGAGCTTGTTTTATCCAGATTTTTTTGCGCCTCAATAATTTCCTGGTTGAGAGAATAACTATGGATCTGTCTGATCATTGTGTCAATAAAAGCCTGCGACAGGCCAATATAACTGCTGTCTCCTTCTGCAGCAGGCGTAAGCGTTTCTCCCTTTTTTACCGGGAGCAGGTTGACAATTGTTATATCTTTTTCTGAACGGCTTTTCCTGCTGATATTAAAATACAGGTCGGCCTGGGTTCCCGATGCATCCAGTGGCACGGAACGAAAAACCAGGAAATCCTTGTAGTGGCTGTCTTTGAAGCCCTTGCGCAGCATATAATCTTTTATGGCATCAGTTACCCTGTCTTCATCATAGGGAACCTGTACGGCAGCCGTCGGATAGACGGCTTTTTGGAAAGTGTAACTGCCTTTAAAAGACTGGGAAAGCCCTGACTTGAACAAACTCAAAACGGGGATCAGCAGAAGGAGAATTTTTCGCATAATCATTGGTTTAGGCGTGAACAGGGACGGGAGTGCAAAATAGTACAAGGAACCGTAAAAAAAGCCCGGCACAGCAAAGTACCGGGCTTACAATATCATATGATTTCCTGCCGGCTTTGCCGGGACGGGGAGATCTTATCTTGTTGCGCCATAACCGATGTAGCCCTTGGTGGACTCACATCCGTATTTTCCTGTACTGCGATAGCTGGCACAGGAGGTCATTGCCGAAGCCACCAGCGTACATAGAGCAATAATCAAAACTGTCTTTCTCATTTTCTTGGGGTATTTTAAATTAATAATAAAGCCCTTTTTAAGGCAGATCATGAGGTCATTCAAGGGGATGCGGAAAGCCGGCAATGGCTGTTATCTTCTGATGGAACTGAGTCAGTTGATACGGACCGGAAAATTTCAATCTGGGTAAAGATCGCCGGTATGTTCTAAGGATGGTTGGGAATGAAGCAAAATAAAACAATAAAATCCGTAAATGCAATAGAGGCAGATCGAAAAGAGTGCGTTTCCTGGCATTTAGAAAGATTTTGTGAATCCATAAGGCTAAAATATTTTTAGCGGGATTTGCAAATCCGGGTCTCCAACAGATGTACCGCCGTATTGCCCTCAGTTCGGCATAAGAATTGTCGCGATCGGACCGTCCACGCAGGGTGTACCGGTACGAAGGATGGCCGGGATTTGCTAAATTTGCAAAGGGAATCATTGCTTAACCCAAAATTTTCATGCTTACATTAAACAAACCCCTGGCGGTTATTGACCTGGAAACCACCGGCATCAATCTTTCAACAGACCGGATAGTCGAAATAGCTATTGTCAAGATCATGCCCGACGGGTCCAGACTCGTAAAGCATAAGTATATCAATCCGGAAATTCCTATCCCCAAACAGGCTTCTGATATCCACGGTATTACTGATGAGATGGTCAGGGAGGCCCAGACCTTCCGCCAGGCAGCCAATGAGCTCCGCCAGTTCCTTGACCATTCAGACCTGGCAGGGTACAATTCCAACCGGTTTGACATACCCCTCCTGGTAGAGGAATTCCTCCGGGTAGGCATCGAACTCGATATGAAGGGAAGAAAACTCATTGACGTTCAGAGGGTATTTCATATGATGGAGCAGCGCACCCTTTCGGCTGCTTACCGGTTCTACTGCGATAAGACACACGATGGCGCCCACAGCGCACAATCAGATGCCGAGGCCACCCTTGAAATTCTGATTGCCCAGATCGGCCGTTATCCCCAATTGGGAACGGATCCGGAAAGCATTGTGAAATTCACCGGCGATGAGCAGTTAGTCGATTTTGCCCGCAGGTTTTCCATGGAAAATGGAATAGAAATATTTAACTTCGGGAAACACAAAGGAAGACCGGTTGCCGATGTCTTAAAATCTGAGCCCCAGTACTACGATTGGATGATGAAAGGGGACTTTCCTATGCACACCAAGCAGAAACTGACTGAAATTTTCAACCGCACTATGCTGAAGAAAGATAAAACGGTCGGTTAATTCAGACCGGGAAAATCTTTATTTTTTTAGTTAATTGACTGTATTGGAAAAGATTGTCATCATACCAACGTACAATGAAAAGGAGAATGTGGCTTCCATTATCGAGGCTGTATTTTCCCTTAAAGAAGAGTTTCACATCCTGATCGTGGATGACAGTTCACCTGACGGTACTGCAGATATCGTCCGCAGTCTCCAGCGGGAATATCCTTCAAGCCTCTTTCTCGAAAGCCGTAAGGGAAAACTGGGATTGGGAACCGCTTATATACATGGATTTAAATGGGCCGTTCACCATGGCTATGCATTCATTTTTGAAATGGATGCTGACTTCTCCCATAATCCCAGGGACCTGACCCGCCTGTATCAGGCCTGTAAAGAGGATGGAGGGGACCTGGCCATCGGCAGCCGGTACGTTTCCGGTGGTGGCAACGTAAACTGGCCCCTCAACCGGGTAATGCTGTCCAGAGGAGCTTCGATCTATACCAGGCTGATTACCTGGATGCCGGTAAAGGATCCGACAGCTGGTTTTGTCTGTTATCGGAAAGAAGTTCTGGAAACCATCAACCTGGATGAAATCCATTTCACGGGGTATGCTTTTCAGATCGAAATGAAATTTGCAGCCTGGAAACTCGGATTCAGAATAAAAGAAGTTCCCATCATCTTTGAAGACCGAAAGCTGGGCGCTTCCAAAATGAGCAAGGGCATCGTGAAAGAAGGTGTTTTGGGCGTCTTAAAACTCCGCTGGGAGTCGATGTTCAAGAGCTATCGCAAAAGAGTTACAAAAACAACGGCCAAGGACTCCCTTAGCCACTTCTCCAACAAGATGGTAGTAGAAGGAAAATAATCTTTCTTTGCCATCCTGATGAAAAGAGCTTTTCTCCAATTACATATTGCTGTTTTTCTCGCGGGCTTTACCGGCGTGCTCGGACGCCTTATTACACTGAATGAAGCTGTCCTGGTCTGGTACCGCATGGCGATAACCTGTATGGTGCTTTGGATCATGTGGCTGTACCGCGATAAAATGCCGGGAGGCACACGCCGGCAAATTCTGCAGGCTTCAGGCGTAGGATGTATACTGGCCATGCATTGGGTAACATTTTATGCGGGTATACGCCTGTCGAACGTATCCACCGGCGTTATCTGTATCTCCGCCATGGGGTTTTTCACAGCGATCCTGGAACCTCCCATGCTACGGACAAAATTCGACTGGATGGAAGTTCTGCTGGGACTTCTCGCCATTGCCGGCATCAGTATAGTCTTCCATTTCGATCCGAAATACAAACTGGGAATCGCAGTTTCCCTGTTTTCAGCTTTTCTCGCCAGCATTTTTCCAATTTTCAACCGGCAGATCATGAGAGGGCTTGATGCGGAAACAACAACAAGATATCAGCTTAGCGGAGGATTTCTTTTTATTACCCTGCTGATGCCTGTTTATTTTCACTACCAGCCGGTAGACAGGCTGCTGCCATCACTGGCAGACTGGGGATGGCTTCTCATTCTGGGTATATTGTGTACTGTTGTGGCGTATGAACTGTTTATGAAAGCGCTGCGGATTATCCCCGCATTCACTGTTAACCTCACTTATAATCTCGAACCCATCTACGGTGTGGTCCTGGCCTTTCTCATCTACCGCGAAGACAGGGAATTAAATCATGGATTTTACCTGGGGTTCGCCCTTATCATAGCCTCCGTGATCCTGCAAACCATGAGGGTGAGGAAATCAGCAGGCGGGGGACAGTTCAGTTAAGAAGAAGCTTCTCAGGCTGCATTGGTCGTAATATAGCGCACAAGGCTTCTCTTTGCTACCGGAAGCAGGGTTTCGTCGAGAGGGAATTTTAACGGCGTCTCAATCGCATATACTGCGGGATGGGGAATATCCGGCTTTCGGATCAGCAGCTCCGATTTAATTTGTTCATACGTATTGGTAAAGCCTCTCGACCAGCTGTCGATATATTCCGTTCGGATGCTTCGGTATTTCTCATCATGTTTTTCAAAAAAACTCAGGGTATAATGATATGCCCTTGTCTCCGCTACCGGACCTCCGTTCAGCAGGAAATAACCTTCCTTCGAGGTCATCGGCATGATTCCCACGGGGTGAATGGTTATTTTTTCTTCGACAAATTCATAGATTTCAGTACCGCTGGTGATCGCCTCCTTCATATGTCTGGCTGAATATTCAATGATGTCTTCAAGCTCCCGCATAAGTTCATCATCCTGAATCAGCTGCTCATACAGCAGCTGGATTCTTTCCATCTGAAGTCCCGTCAGTTTCTTGGGGAACTGTTCCTGCAGAAACTTTTTGTTTTCCCTGAAGGCTACCAGGTTGTTATAGTGGAAGATAACATCGGCCAGTTGCGGGTAGAGCTTATTTTGACGGAAATTCCTTGTGATTTCCTGGAGGTAGGCAAGAAGGGTGTATTTCTTTAGTTCGAAGTCAATATAACCATCGGCGAACCAGGTTTCGGAAAGCGTTTTCATCGTACTTGGTTTAGTAGTAATGGAATTTACGAAACTTCCAGTAAAAAGTTCTCTAAATAAGAACGGCAGAACCCGGAAATTGGTATCGGAACTGTGTGGAAGAAGGCAGTGGAATTACCGCCGGACGGTATCCAGATGTATTGTAAAGCAGGATTTTAAGCTTTTTATCCCTGGAAATTCTCCAGTTCTTTTGCAACGGCTGTGAGGAAACCCGCGCCAAGGCTGCCGTCGATGATGCGATGATCGTAACTCATGGACAGATACATCATATGCCGGATGCCGATGGCATCGCCCTGTTCTGTTTCAATCACGACGGGCCTTTTTTTGATGGCCCCGACGGCGAGGATTGCGACCTGTGGCTGGTTAATGATAGGTGTACCCATGAGGCTTCCAAATACACCTACGTTGGTGAGCGTAAAAGTTCCATCCTGGATATCTTCCGGTTTAAGTTTACTGGCGCGGGCATTGGAAGCCAGCTGGTTTACCTGACGGGCAAGACCGACTCGATTATAATTGTCGGCATTCCGGATCACCGGTACGATCAGGCTTCCGGAGGGAAGCGCCGTTGCCATGCCGATATTAATGTCTTTTCGCAAAATGATCTTGTCACCCTGCACCGAACTATTGATCAGCGGATATTTCTTAATGCACTTTATAATCGCTTCAATAAACAAGGGGGTAAGTGTGAGTTTAGTGCCTTCCCTTTTTTCAAATTCTTCTTTTTCCTTTTCCCTCCAGACCACGAGGTTTGTAACGTCAGCCTCAGAAAAGCTTGTTACGTGCGGACTCGTTTGTTTGCTGCGGACCATGTGGTCCGCGATCAGGCGCCGCATACGGTCCATTTCCTGGATTTCCACATTGCCGCTGACCTGGAAAACAGGTTCTGCGGGACGGCTCTTGTCCGAAGCGTAAGAGGGTCTTTCCTGGCTTGTTTCCGTTTCCGGTTCTGACTGAAATCCGTTTCCTTCCTTACGACGGCTCACATAAGAAAGGATATCTTTTTTGGTGACCCTTCCTTCATTACCCGTTCCTGAAATTCTTTCCAGTTCTGTCATGGAAATGCCTTCATTACTGGCAATATTCAGAACAAGCGGGGAATAGAACCGGTTTCCGGACGATGCTTCAGTTCCCTGATAATTCTTATATCCATTGGTTGGCGCGAATTCTCTTACCGCCGGTCCACGGGATGGTTCGCTCCGGACAGACTCTTCTGCTGTCACAGACTTTTCTTCCCGGGGAGCGGGGGCAGGAATGTTTTCAGGGATGTGGGCGGAATGCACTTCGCTCTCGATCCGGGCAATGACGGCTCCCACCGGAACAACATCGTTTTCAGCAAACAACAGTTCTTTTACAATGCCTGCTGTGGTGGAAGGAACTTCACTGTCAACCTTGTCGGTGGCAATTTCCAGGAGCGATTCATCCTGTTGAATGTGATCGCCGGGCTTCTTATTCCATTTGAGGATGGTAGCCTCCATGATGCTCTCACCCATTTTCGGCATTAACAGATCTACAATCGCCATGAAAGAAGTTCTTTTATACCACTCAAAAGTATTGATTAATTTTTTAAGTCATTTCCGCCAGCTTCCCCTGACTGTGACAAAATAAATCTTCTTAACAAGTTCAGCACATTGGCTGCAGTCAGCTCTGTATTTCGCTGGCGGTCGAAACGGAACCAGTGTTTCTGGGTTATGATCCGGTCCTTATCTCCCGCAGCAATCCAGACAGTACCCACCGGCTTTTTTTCAGATCCTCCGTCAGGACCCATAATCCCCGATGTGGCAACCGCGAAATCAGTATCAAGCAAACGGATCGCGCCCTTCACCATCGCACGAACTGTCTCCTCACTGACCGCTCCATGTTCATCGAGGATGGCCGGGTCAACACCCAGAAGGGATTTTTTAATCTGATTTGAATAGGCGATCACCGACCCTTTAAAATAAACACTTGAACCTGGAACAGAAGTGATCTGGCGCGCTACCAGTCCGCCCGAGCAGCTTTCTGCAGTACCCACCGTTTTCTTTCGTTCCTTCAGCAGTCTTCCAAGGGCTTCCTCAATGGGAATGTCTTCATCCGTCACCAGCCATTCGCCGACCCGCGACTTGAGATCGGCAAAAAGCCTGTCGATTTCTTCATTATTCGCTTCACCCTGCTGGGACCTCGCCGTGAGCCGGAGTCTCACCATGCCGTAGTTGGGAAGATAGGCCAATGACACATGCGGAGGCAGTGATCTTTCAAAAGATCCGATATGATCAGCCAGGGTGGACTCACCGATGCCGGCAGTCAGCAGTGTACGGTGGGCGATATGTTCCGGTTTGAAGCGTTTAATCAGCAGGGGAATTACTGCTTCCGTCATCATACCCTTCATTTCGTGCGGCACGCCGGGCATCGAAATGAATATCTTTCCTTCTTTTTCAAATACCATCCCGGGTGCCGTACCACGGCGGTTCTGTATCACTTTGCAAGAGGCAGGTACTTCAGCCTGTCTGAGATTGGTTTCCGTGAGCGGGCGTTTCAGAATTTTTTCAAATATATTTTTTACGTTTTCCAGTGCCTGGGGATCCACTACAAGTCCTGTATCGAAATATTCGCAGAGAAGGGGTTTGGTAATGTCGTCGGAGGTGGGTCCAAGTCCTCCGGTAATCAGAATGATTTTCGAAACTTTCGACTCGCCATCCAGCGCCGAAAGGATGGCCTCACGCCGGTCGCCGACTGCCAGCCTCCGGTTTACCCAGAATCCGGCCCTGTTAAGTTCCTGGGCCATCCAGGCGCTGTTGGTATCGATCACCTGCCCGATGAGCAGCTCGTCGCCTATAGTCAGGATTGAAATGTTTGTCAATGGCTGGAAATAAATTGTAATTGGAATGACGTTCAGAAAAATCTCATCAGGGCCTTTCTCATTTGTTCAGGCATAGCTGTTTTTTCAAAGGTCCCGATTTTCACAAAGTAAAGGGTAACCTTTCCCATGGTCAGCAGTCTCTTCTCCTCGTTATAGACTTCCTGTTCAAAAACAATGCGGTGGTCGGTAGGAAGCTCGCGGAGAATCGTTTTGATTGTCAGCAGGTCGTCGTAATGTGCAGGACGCAGGTATTTGGTATTCATCTCAACCACGGGCATGATGATTCCACCCGCTTCCATTTCCTTATAAATTAAACCGATGTTTCGAAAGGATTCCACCCGGGCCACCTCAAAATATTGCGCATAGTTTCCATAATAGACTACATTCATCTGGTCTGTTTCCGCGTAGCGCACCCTGATTTGAATCTCAGTTACAAACATGTACTTCCGTTTATTTTCCCATCATCCCGTCGACACTGATCCTCCCGGGTCCCAGGATCATCACCGTAAAGGAGCTCACAAGATAGATTGAAGCCAGATCAACCGATTTAAGCGGTTGACCGTGATTGAATACAAATACGGCAATGGAAAGATTCACGACAATAATCAAAGCTGCGATCCTGGTGAAAAGACCAAGCACCATAAACATCGAGCAGAACAACTCCGCGAGAATGACCAATACCAGGGAATTACGGTGTCCTATATGAAATGGATCATAGAACCCGGAGGAGAGCTGGGAGAAATTGGAGATCTTCGGCAGTCCATGTCCTATCAGCAGCAGCAATCCCGTGGCCACCCGCTGAACAAGCATGGCAAAATTGAAAGCGCCATCCGTATATGCAGTCGATAACAATTTTCTCATCTCAAAAAAAAATTTCAGCCAAAAATAATGGATTTGGATATCTCCCTGCAGGATCTAAAGAAATGTTAATCATATCAGTTATCCACAAGCTGTTTGGAACAATCTTTGGTAATAGAGGAAATAATTCAGAAACTTGAGCGCGTACAATTGAATATCCGGATGAAGCTGTACCTATTTTCTTTTTTTCTATTGACGGGATTTCTTGCCAGCGCGCAACAGACTTATTTCATTACCGACCCGCAGGCAACCTATCACCAGGCCCAGGAATACTATCAAAAACAGTATTACAGTCTGGCCTATCCTATTTTCAAGAGGCTTGAACAGGATCAGGCAGCACGGCCACAGACATACCAGTCCTTCAGCTTCCAGAATATCCATTTCTACAACCTGGTTTGTTCACTGAACCAGGATGACTCCACTGCGGTAGCGCCTTCTGTCGTATTTATTGACGAGGAAAACAATCTGGCCCGTGCAGAAATGCTGGCCTATCATCTGGCGGAATACGATTTTCGGCACGGCAACTATGAAACAGCCCTGAAATATTACAAGCTGTCGGGCATTGAGAACCTAAACAATGAGGAGATCGCCAACCTGAAATTCCATGAAGGATATGCCTATTTCGTTAAAAAGAATTTCGACCTGGCCAAGCCCCTGTTTGATGCCATCCGCCAGATCCCCGGGGATCCTCATTATATAGATGCGAATTACTACTTCGGTTATATATCCTTTTATCAGAAAAAATACAATGACGCCAGTTCCGCATTTTCTGTAGTTCAGGATAATCCCAAATATGCACGGCTCGTACCTTACTATATTGCCAACATTTACCTGATCCAGAATCAGCGGGATAAAGCAATATCCTATGCAAGTGCGAAACTCGCTTCGGGTAACCAGTATTACGATGCCGAGCTGCGCCAGCTGGTGGGCCATGCATATTACGAACAGAAAGAATTTGCCAAAGCGCTGCCCTTCCTGGAAGCTTATGTGAACCAGTCGAAGAAAGTAAGCCGGCAGGACCTTTTCGAGTTATCTTATTGCTACTACCAGGCGAAAAATTACAATAAAGCCATCGACGGGTTCAAGCAACTGGGTGGGGTGGAAGATTCGCTCGGTCAAAATGCCATGTACCTGCTGGGAGACGCTTACCTGAAAACAGGGCAGCAGGCCAATGCCCGCAATGCATTTCTTTTTTGTGCATCCAACAGCAGTTATCCCCGTCAGAAGGAAATTTCCCTTTTTCACTATGCCAAGTTATCCTATCAGCTGGGATATCCCGATGCCGCGATGAGCGGTTTCCGCAGTTTTATCCATACCTATCCTGCCTCCCCCTATGAACCTGAAGCCCGTGAATTGTTATTAAATGTGCTTGCCAATACCAGCAATTATAAAGATGCCCTGGCCCTGATGGACAGTGTTCAGAACCCGTCGCCTGCAGCGCGTCAGTTGCGCGCGAGGATCCTGTATGGCAGGGCTACGGAGCTGATCAATGACGGCAACCTCCTTGGGGCAGCCGATTTACTCGACCGCGCTTCACGGGAAACAAACAACACCGCGCTGTTGCCCTATATTAATTTCTGGAGGGGAGAAATCGCCTACCGTACCAACAGGCTTGATGAAGCCGTGGTGAACCTTAATGAATACCTGAAGACACCTGTCAGCAGGGGAGAAGTCAATCCGACCGGTGCCAATTACGATCTGGGATATTGTTACCTGAGAAAGGAAAATTATAAACAGGCGCTGAATTACTTTTCACAGGTTGTACGGAATCCGTCGATCAGCGCATCTCCCATGGAGCAGGACGCCTATATCCGTATAGCGGACTGTTATTATATGGATAAAGATTTCAGGGTGGCTGTACCCATGTATAATAAAGTGCTTGAATATTCATGGCCCGCTTCTGACTATGCCACATTTCAGAAAGCCATGGTGGCAGGCGTCAGCAGCGGTACAGAAAAAATCACGCTGCTCACCGGACTGATCAGGAAATACCCCCAGTCCAACCTTATAGCGGATGCGAATATGGAGATTGCCAATACCTATCTTTCAAACGAGCAGTTCCGCGACGCCCTTCCTTATTTAAAAGCCGTCCTGAACAGTCCGGGCAACGATGCCCTCAAACCACGCGCCCTTTTGCGTTCGGGCCTGGCTAATTATAACCTTGGCAACAGCACAGAGGCTTTAAACCGCTACAATGAACTCCTGAAGCAATATCCGAATTCGGTGGAAGCACAGGACGCACTGGATAACGCCAAATCCATTTATGTGGAAGAAGGCAGAACAAGTGAGTATGTAAATTTTGCCAAGAGCATGGGCGTCTCCGTGTCTGCAGGACAGGAAGACCAGCTCGCCTACCAGGAAGCGGAGGTTCAATTCAACAATGGAAATTTTGCCGGTGCACAGGCCAAATTTGAGGATTATCTGAAAAAATTTCCAGGCGGCAAATATGCCGTCGAAGCGGCTTTTTACAAGAGCGAGATTTATGCAAGCCAAAAGAACTGGGCAATGGCCGCTTCCGGATATTCAGCCGTGGCCGACAAAGCACCCAATAAATTTGCGGAGAAATCCATGTTGCAGGCGGCGAGAATAAGCTTTTTCAATCTGAAGGACTATCCGAAAGCAGAGATCTACTACGGGAAACTGATTGATTTTTCCACTTCACCGGAAACAAAGATGGAAGCCATGCGGGGCCTGCTGCGCAGTCAGTTTGAGTTGCAGAAATGGACCGAAGCCCGCGAAAATGCACAGAACCTGCTCGCCGAAAAGGGAATTGGTACCGATGACCGGATTATTGCCAGCATGATTGTAGGTAAGTCATTCCTGGCGGATGGAAAATGCGAATCCGCCCTTCCTTACTTCAAAACAGTAGCCTCACTCAGCCGCGCGGCATACGGAGCAGAAGCGCAGTACCAGATTGCCGCCTGCCAGTTCGAACAAAACCGTTTGAAGGATGCTGAAAAATCCGCTTTCGAAGTGATCCACAAATCAGGATCCTATGAACTCTGGGTCACGAAGTGTTATTTCCTTCTTGGTGACATCTACCTTAAGCAAAAAGATTATTTCAATGCCAAAGCAACCTTCCAGAGTCTGGCTGACAATTCCAGAATTGAAGAAATCCGCGTGCAGGCAGAACAGCGGCTGGACGAAGTGAAACAGGAAGAATCACGCAGCAGCAAAATCGAGCAATGATGAAAATGCGTTCGAACCCTTATCATATCCACCATAAGTTCACAGCGGCCCTGCTGGTTCTGTTCATGCTTTGCCATCAGCATGGCTTTTCCCAGGATACCACCAGGAGAAAGACGATCAATATCACATCTACCTTTAAGCCCTCGCTTAAAAATACGGCCAAACTGAATTTTAATGCAGAAGCGCCGGCCATCGACACTGCACGTCCGGTTCTTAAATACGATCTGCCGGTAGAATTTCTTTCACTGGTTTATCAGCCTTCGGGCCTCAGTCCGCTGGCCCTGCCCCGGGATACGGTGGGTATATGGAATAACGACAACTATATCAAGCTGGGCGCGGGAAATGTGGATCTTCCTTACGGACAGGCTGCCCTCAGTTTCGGCGACCGGAAGAAATCTTATTTCAATCTTTTTGCGGAAGGTTATGCTTCCAAAGGGAAGCTGCCATATCAGGAAAATAATCTTTTTGCGGCCACCCTTACAGGAACAATCAAATCATCCAATAATCTTGAATGGGATGGAAGCCTGGGTTTTCGAAGCGACGGATACTATCTGTACGGGTTTCAACCGGACACGTTAAAATATGACAAGAGCCAGCTCCAGCAGCAGTTTTTCACTTTCAGCGGCAGTATCGGGCTGAGAAATACGGTTCCCACAGATTTTGGTCTCACCTATCATCCACAGGTGAAATTTGCTGCATTCGGTTTGAACATAACTCCGCGGCCATCGGAATTCGACATGGTCATCGATCTTCCGTTGGAAAAAAGAATTAACGACCGCTTTGCTATCGATCTGGGCTTTACAGCAGACCTCACCAATTATTCCAACGATAACGGCATAACGATCTACAATAATATCTTTCTCGTTCATCCCGCCCTGGTTTTCCATTCCGGCAACCTGGGTATGCACCTGGAAATGACGCCCAGCTGGGATCAGAACGATTTTCATCTTCTCCCGAATTTCTGGGCTGAATATACCACCGACGATAAACGCTTTACACTTTTTGCATCCCTGGACGGTTACTATAACAAGGGAAGTTTTAAGAATCTGGCGGCCATCAACCCATGGCTTGAGGTGCCCACCCAATTGCTGAATACCAGGGTCAATGAGTTTTTCGGAGGGATCAAGGGATCGCTCTCTGATCATTTTGCCTACCTCGCCAAGGCAGGTGTTTCCAGGTCGTATAACATGCCCCTGTTTCAGAACGATTCCACCGATGGAAAAAGCTTTAATATTCTGTATGAAGAGCGGCTGGATGCTTTTACATTTCATGGAGAGGTTACTTACCTGGAAGGAGAAAACCTGAACGTCACGGCAGGCATTACGCTTAATAATTTTAAAACCAACAGTCAGGCCGAACCCTGGGGTCTTCTGCCCATTGAATTCAAAACCAGTTTACGATGGCAGCCGATTCGTGACCTTTGGCTTAAATCGGATATCTGGGCTTTTCAGGGTGCTGAATGGCGATATGTGGATGGCGCAATTGCCCGCGGCAGCGGAGGTTTTGATATTGACGCCGGTGTTGAATTCCGCGTAGCAAAACAGTTTAGTCTCTGGTTGCAGATGAATAACCTCTTCAACGATAAATACCAGCGCTGGAATCAGTATCCCGTGTACGGGTTTAATATCCTCGGCGGTGTTATATTTACCTTTGGAAAGTAAAAGGAAGAAATTTTCATGTTTCCGATTCTCAATAAATACCTGTTCTTAAAGAAAAATATTCCTGTGCCGGGTCTGGGAACGATTTGCATGGAAACCACTCCCGCTTTGATCGATGCCAGTACCCGGACCATCCTTCCGCCTTCCTACCAGCTTCGGTTCGATAAGTTTTCGGATCTGCCGGAAAAGGATCTCTTTGCTTATCTCTCCACCGAACAGCATATTTCGGACTATGAAGCACTTCGGCAGTACAATGACTTTGCCTTCTCTCTCAGGGACAGGTTGAATTATTTCAGGGAGGCACCCTGGGAAGGACTGGGCATTCTGAGAAAAGACGATAATGGTGATGTGCATTTTGAATCCACCATTGAGCAGCCTGGTTTTTATAAGCCGGTACCAGCAGAGAAAATGGTGCGCGCCAATGCACGACATATGCTGCTGGTAGGTGACCGCGAGAGGTCAAGCGGCGAAATGAGCGAGTGGTTTGCTGAAGAACCCGTGCACGGCAACCGTCTCTGGTGGATTGTTGCGCTCGTCGGCGGTATCGCCGCTGTCATGGTGATCCTGTTCCATTTTTCTTCACATGGCTGGAATGTGGGATCCACCGGCAACCAGCATCATGTCCAGGTTAATAAGTGATCCCCTTATGGCTGACCAAGAAACACCTTTCTTCCCTGCCATGGAATGTCCCGTATGCAGGAATACGGAAATCATTCCTGCTCTCACTGTCAGGGATCATTCTGTCAGCGGAGAAATTTTTGAAGTAGTGGAATGCACACGTTGCCGTCTCCGGTTTACCGCAGGTGCACCGGGTGACGGTGAAATCTCCGGATATTATCAGTCGGAAAATTATATTTCGCACAGCAATACCCGAAAAGGGATGATCAACTGGCTGTATCACCGTGTCAGGAATATCACGCTGGCCGGTAAATACCGGTTGCTGAAAAAAGCCACACAAAAAGAAAAGGGGAAGCACCTGGATATCGGCGCAGGTACCGGTGCCTTTGTACACTATCTCCGTTCTAAAGGATGGGAAAGCACGGGTATTGAACCCGATGATACGGCGCGGGAGAGAGCAAGACTGCACCACAGAACCCACCTGCTTCCGGCGGCCGCGCTGGATACCATGGAACCGGGCAGTTTCGATGCAATAACACTCTGGCATGTGCTTGAACATGTACATGCACTGTATCCGTATCTGCACCGGATAAAAAGCCTGCTGAGGCCGGGCGGACTGTTGTTCATCGCCGTCCCTAATTATATGAGCGACGATGCCCGCAGGTACGGGGCTTTTTGGGCTGCCTATGATGTACCCAGGCATCTTTATCATTTCTGCCCGGATGCGATGTTGTGGCTGCTGAATCAATCCGGATTCCAGTTCAGGCAAATGATACCGATGTGGTGGGATAGTTACTATATCAGCCTTTTGAGTGAAAAATACAAAGGAAGCAGCGTGGCGGCTCTGAAGGGGCTGGTTAGAGGGTCATTATCTAACTGGAAAGCGATAGGAAATACGGCGAAATGCAGTTCGGTAATTTACATCGCAGGTCAGGAGGGGTAATCAGTTATTTAATTTTACCTCGTAGAGGTTCGGCCACAATTTGCCGGTAATATAAAGTTTGTCTGCAGCACTGTCCCAGGCAATGCCATTCATGTAATCCACATCGGGACTCTTTAGTTTTACTTCCTTTATCAGATTGCTGAAATCCGCTTTTCCCAGAACCTTGCCGGAAGACGGATCGATTCGCACGATATATGGCGTCTGATAGATATTGGCAAGAATATTCCCTTTAACAAATTCCAGTTCGTTAAGATTTCCCACAGGCCCGTTGTTGTCGGTTACACCAACAACTTTTATTGTTTTAAAACTTACCGGATCCAGCCAGGTAAGGTTGCTGCTGCCGTCACTCAGGATAAGATAAGTACCATCGGTTGTCATGCCCCAGCCTTCATTACTCGGGATATTGAATTCCCCGGTTTTTTTAAATGTCTTAAGGTCGTAGATAAATCCTTTTTTGTTGGTCCAGGTAAGCTGATAAAGTTTGTCGTTCAGGATTGTGATGCCCTCCCCGAAGTAGATCTTCTTATCCAGTTCAGCTTTTACGTCAATATCACCCGTGGCAAAATTGACGATACCAAGGATCGAGCGCGTCTTTTCATTATCTGCCGGGGCACCTGAACTTTCATAGATTTTTCCATTATGCACCAGGAACCCTTCAGTGTACGAATTTTTATCATGCGGAAATGCATTTACAACCGAATAGGTTATTACGGGTGTTTCACTGACGGACTCGCCGCCAGCAGACGGAGTTTCGGTCCCCGAATCGGGTCCATTATGACAGGCACCGGCAAGGACCAGGCTCAGAAACAGGGGGCAGACTACTTTTTTCATTTTTCGATGGTGCGCAAAAATAGCTTTTCCCCGCCAGAATCAGACCGGCCCGGAAAATCCGGGAAGTCATGCTTAACGCTTTTTTAAGGAATGACCTGTAATGATCCTGCACATAAAAAAAGCGCTCCTGAAAAGAAGCGCTTTTAAAAAAATGAATGGATGATCAGA
>Ga0070667_100000483_pt1 | contig 40554 bp, 35 predicted proteins | sample KBSS33metaG_FD_64659 | JGI IMG/M metagenome (GOLD analysis project Ga0070667, IMG submission 64659) | Switchgrass rhizosphere microbial communities from Kellogg Biological Station, Michigan, USA - KBS S3-3 metaG | ecosystem: Host-associated > Plants > Roots > Rhizosphere > Soil ...
ACAGGATGAGGAACTTGAAGAGATGAGACCACAAGTTTTGGAAAAAATTCAGGTGTTGAAACCGATTGTTACAACTACTGAAGAGGCCGAAAGATTTGTGGGGAAAATTGTAGCAGAATGTGTTGCTCTTGAGAGAGTTGAAGGTTATTTTAGGCGAGATGAAAACCTTTCAAGCGTATCAGCATCGGCCGGAATGCTTTCGTGAAATTGACGAGGCGACATGGAAAAACTGGATTTGGCAGCAGCAAAATGCAGTGCGAAATCGTTTTGGTTTGCGGAAATTTTTTCCTTCTCTTGGAGGGGATGTTTTAAAAAAGGCTGAAGAATGGGAAAATCGAGGATTTCGCTTTTTGATTACGCCGTATGTTGCGGCATTGATTGAAAAAGATGAGGAAGGAAATCCGGTGAGTGGTGATGCAATTTGGTTGCAGGTTTTTCCGGAGTTTGGCGAGGCGCTTACGGCACGGGATTCGGGAAATTCGACGGAACATGGAGGCGCCCCACGGGACGCGATGAGCATCAAAAAAACTTTGGCTCCTGACGAATATTCTGCGCAAAATGAAAATTGGGAAGTTGATGAGGAGATGATTTCGCCGATTGCTCAGCATAAATATGATAACCGGGTTTTGGTGATTACGAGTGATGTTTGTTTGGGATATTGTGTGTATTGTTTTCGTTCGTTGCAGTCGAATGCTCCTGCGGAAAAGCATGGCGGAAAGCCGTTTTGGAAGGAAACGATGGAGGCGATTCGAAAGCGTCCAATGATTGAAGAAGTGATTTTGAGTGGTGGTGATCCGTTGCTTTATGATAATTTTTCGCTCGAGGAAATGCTTCATGACGTGCGCGAGATTCCGCATGTGAAAGCGATTCGAATTCATACTCGTGCGTGGTTGCATAATCCTTATCGCATTGATGAGGCGTTTTGTGCGTTGTTGAAAAAATATGAAGTCACGGAAATGGGTGTGCATACGGTTCATCCGCAGGAAATTTCTCGGGATTTTTTGGAAGCGGTTGAGCGCGTGCGGGCGAGTGGTGCGCGGACACTTTTACTCACTGATACGCCGTTGATTCGAGGTGTGAACGATTCGTCCGAGATTTTGCATGAACTGTTTATGGAACTTTATACGAGCGGGGTGAAACCTTATTATTTGAGCCACAATATGCCAAATATTCCGTTTGCTTCTGAACAGCGGACGAGTGTTCGGGCGGGTTTGCGGATTTGGAATTCGTTGAAACGTCGCATTTCAAATACAGCGATGCCGGAATATATGATCACACATCGAAAGGGCAAAAAAACTGTTCCGGAATGTGAAGAAGGAACTCCTGATTTTATTTATGATAAGAATGAAAATGGTTGGCCGATTGTTCGATTTAAAAACTGGAAAGGTGAATGGGAAACGTATATTGATGCTCTTGATTAAAACGAACTTTAGGTTATAATCTGCGCCTTTGTAACTAAAAAATTCTTATGGGACACGAGGGCGATGATGGACAATTTGATGATGAAAATGAGGTTTCTGGGACTTTTCAAACCAAAACGGTTGCGCTTGAAAATGACCATGTTTTTCCGTTGAGCAATGATGTGAAAATTTCAAAAGCTCCGGATTATGCTCATGAAGCAGAGGCTTTTCAGGATGTTTGTATTCGACGTGCAGAGGTTCGCGATTCTTTGCGTTCTTGGGTGGAACGCAGCGAAACACTAGCGTGGATTTTTAGAACAGATTTTATTGCTCCGATCCGTCCGCAGGAAATTGCCAATGAAGAACGTGAAATTTCTGCCCGTGTTTTCCATGAATTATCAAAAAGGGAAAGAAGCGGAAAAAAAGATGAAAGGCTTTCCGCAAAGGCTGAAATGCATCCTTTATTTGTCCATGAGGCCAGAATTCACAGAGAAGAATATGCGAAATATGTTGGCGCAAAAATGAAAAAACTTGTTGATGAAAAAAAGTATAAAGAGGTGAAAAAGTTTTGTTATTCAAGTAAATTTCAAAATAAATTAACAGACAAAGATGCTGCTTATGAACTGGACCTCGTGCTTGGATTTGTGAATGTGGATGCGGTTCGAACTGCGTTGAAAAATGGTGATCCACAAGAAATTGTGGATGCCTTATTTGAACTTGGGACTATTACGCATTTTAGACCAACAGACTTTGAAGATTTGCCAAAAGAAATTTTGCAGAATCCGGAATTCGTTGAAGCTTTGAGAAAAAAAGTTGCTGCGAGTATGGAAATTCATCCGCGGTTTTATGTGTTTGTTCGAGATTATTTTGTACGAATGGGAATTTTGGATGCCAAAGAAACTGATTCTTCCCAAGAGGTTCAACAAGCTACAGAAAAATTATTGAATACGGCAATGTTTCTTCACCCAACGGCGTTTGCGAAGCTTCGGGATGTTGTGGATGAACTTGGAATTATGGCTAAAGAAAAGGCAAATGCGATTCCATTAATTCAACTTAAAGCGCAAACTCAGTTGGCTTTTCATATGAAAAATTCTCCGGAAATTTATATTCATCTTCGTGACAAATATGCCGCGCTTGGAATTATTGATGCGGATGCAATGGATGCTGATCCCGAAATTCAGAAACTTTTTTACGGACATTTATTGTGTTGGAAAAAAGTTCATATTTCTGTTCATGGGAAATTCCGTTTTCGATGGTCTAAATTAGGGCTTTCTGAACCGGATTGGAAGAAGTTGGGTTATAATAAAAAAGAGGCGCGCAGAGCTGTTAGAAATGCGGGAAGTACTTTTGATGAAATGAATTTGAGGAATTGTGACGACGCAGTGGCAGGGGATCGCGCGCTGGAAGTTGTTAAAAATGAAGCTGAGCGTGTTCAAACAGCTTTGAGTGTGATGCCTCATAATGAACGTAATTTGCTTGAAGCTATTTCAAAACAAGCTTTGAAAGCGTACAACAAATTCGTAGATGAATATGAACAGTTTAGATATCCGGATAAAGTTTCTGAAGAGTTAAAATTGTAGGAAGAACGTGCTAAAGTTTGATTATGGATTCACAAAAAACGATTGCGGTTTTAGGTGGTGGAGCGGCCGGAATGATGGCTGCTGTTGCTGCTGCGAACGATGATGCAACAAATGATGGCAAGTCTGCGCCGCGGGTTTTGTTGTTTGAAAAAAATGCTTATTTAGGCGCAAAAGTAATTATCAGTGGCGGCGGACGATGCAATGTGACGACGGGAATTTTTGATGTGAAAAAGTTGATGGAAAACTATCCGCGCGGTTCTAAATTTTTGCTTTCGGCAATGTTTAAATTTCCACCGGAAAAGGTAAAAGAGTGGTTTGAAAATCATGGAGTTCCTTTGAAAATTGAAGAAGATTTGCGAATTTTTCCAGTTTCAAATAACGGGAAAGATGTTGTTGGAGCGCTTGAAAAAGAGCTTCGCCGTTTGGATGTGGAAATTTTTACGAATGCGAATGTGATTGAAGTGAAAAAAAATTCTGCTCAAAAATTTTTACTGACATTGAAAGACGGACAAACTTTTGAAGCTGATGCTGTGATTATTACAACCGGCGGAAATGCTTATCGGCATACAGGTTCAACAGGGGATGGTTATGCGTTTGCGAAACATTTCGGGCATACGATTACGCCGCTTTCGCCTTCGTTAAATTCGTTTACGGTGAGCGAAAAATGGGTGAGTAAAATTGCGGGAGTTTCTTTTGAAAAAGCCGGAATTTGTTTAAAAAGTTTTGATGGTCAGCGTGAATATAAACGCGTTGGACCGGTTTTGTTTACACATCATGGTGTGAGTGGGCCTGCGGTTTTTGCGACGTCAGCGCGTGCTTCGTACGAAAATTATGCTCGCGAAAAACCGATGGAATTGCGTGTGAATTTTTTCCCGAATGAAAGTGCGGAAGAGTTGGAAAAAAGGTTTATGGAATTGGCTGATAAACATGGCAAGAAAACTTTGGTGAATTTCTTGGACATGTTGCTTCCTAAATCCCTCTGTGAGGTGATTGTTGATAGTTTAAAGGCCGATCCGGGTTTGATTATGGGTCGATTGTCGAAAGTCTTGCGTGAGGCGGTTTTAAAGCATTTGCAGGCGTTCCCGTTACAAGTGATTGGGCGTGGTGCGGGCGATGAGTTTGTGACAGCCGGCGGAGTTGATCTGGAAGAGGTAAATACGAATACGATGGAGTCAAAAATTCAGCCCGGACTTTATTTTGCTGGAGAAATTTTGGACATTGATGGATTTACTGGTGGTTTTAATTTGCAGGGTTCGTGGGCGAGCGGAAGATTGGCTGGTGAAAGTGCGGCGAAAAATATTTAAATTTTTGCTTAAGATCATTAAAGTGACATTTTTCCCTTCTTGTTGCGTTTTTTGATGAATTGTTCTATTTTTCGGTACTGACTTTCTGTTAGTTGCAACAAGCCTTTGGCGTGGTTGTGGACTGAGAAATCAGTCGATCATTGATAGTACAAACACCGAGGTTCATAGTCCTCAAGGAGCATTTATGCGTAGGTTTTTCGTTCTTGCGGCAGCGGGTTTGCTCGTTGCGTGCGGCGATTCTTCGTCCTCTTCCTCGACCGATGCGACGGCGTCCAGCAGCAATGCTTCGACCTCGACGAGCACGTCCTCGAATGGCGGGGGCGGATCTTCGTCCTCCTCTTCCTCCAATGGTGGAGGCGGCGCTTCGTCTACTTCCTCGTCGACGTCGACGAGCTCTTCGTCTTCCAACGGTGGTGCTGGCGGCGGATCTTCGTCTTCGTCCACGGGCACGGGCGGTGCGACGATGTGCGACACGAGCGGGAATATCTTCATCGACTGGAATTCGTCGATGGGGTGCTACTCCTACTTCCTTCTTCATGCGGGGAGTGCGGTTCCTTTCCCTGAGTCCGCCAAGGACGATGGGATGTGTGTCACGAGCGGGTGCGGGAACTCTCCGGCGCCTGGTGACCGCGAGGTGATCTGGGCTAACGAGAGCGGCTTGCCGAGCGTTCTGATTTCGGTGGGTCCGAATTTGCCGAGCTACACCGCGTACTGCTCTCCGCAGTTCACGATGGCGACTCCGCCGAGCGTGACGCAGCTCCACAACCTCATCAACAGCCCTCCGGCATCGTTCACGCCGGACAAGATGGAGAATGCGATGGGTGGTGTCTACAACATCACCATCACTCTGCCCGCTGGGAAGTGCGTTGGGCAAAGCTGGGTCGCGGTTCTGCAGTACTAGCCAAAAAAAGGAGATGAGCTCGGTTCGTTTGGTTCGATCAGTGGTCGAATGGCGCTTTGGAAACTCTATCAAGAGAATCCACGGCGCCTTTGACCTATAAAAATTTTCTTGGCGTGAACTCTTTGTTCAACAGCCGATTTATTTATTCACTTTTTTAATATAATCTGCGAGTTGTTTTACCGCATCCTTAAGCTCTTCTGGTTTGGCGCCGAATGAGGTGCGAACGTAGCCTGGTTTGCCGAATGCTGATCCCGGAACCATGGCAACGTTAGCTTCTTCCAAAACTTTTTCGCAGAATTTGACGTCGTCATCGTGGTAGGTGCCGAATGCTTTGAGTGGAATAAAGCTGTAGAAAGCGGAATGCGGGGCTTTGAGATTTGCGTTTGGGAAAAGTTCGTTGAAGGTGTTTGTGAAAACGTCGCGGCGGTTTTTCATTTCTTTGTTGATTTCTGAAGTGATGATTTCGGCTTTGGCTAGGGCTCCCACGGCGGCCCATTGGCTGACGATACTGGTTCCAGTGATGCTTTGTCCTTGGAGTGTGACAAGTTTTTTGGTAATGGATTCCGGTGCGAACACGAAGCCGACGCGCCATCCTGTCATGCCAAAATTTTTGGAACAACTTTGAATAATGACGACGTGATCCTGGTGATCCCAGAATGAACCACATGAGATATATGGCTTGTCATAGGTCAGGCCGCTGTATACTTCGTCGGACATGACGATAATATTTTTTTCTTTGCAGACTTTGAGAATTTCACGGAGTTCCTTTTCGTCGTACAAAACTCCTGTTGGATTTGAACCGTTGTTGAAAATGAGGAGTTTGGTTTTTTCAGTTGCGGCCGCTGCTATTTGCTCGGGCCGGACCTTCCAACCATCTGATTCTTCGGTTTGGATTATAACCGGCCGTCCCCCAAAAAGCTCAACCATTGGCGGATATGAAACCCAATATGGTGAGATGACGATGACTTCGTCGCCGTCATTAAGAAGGGCTTGAAGGAGCAAGTAGATGCCGAATTTCCCGCCACAGCTCACGAGCGTATGTTTGTTCGCAATGAAATTTGTTTTGTATAATTTGTTCATCCAATTGGTTGCGTTTTCGCGAAGTTCGTCGATTCCGGCAACTGGTGGGTACAACGTTTTTCCCGCTTCCATAGCGGCATCCACGGATTCTTTCATGTATTGCGCAGTGTTCATGATCGGTTCGCCGGCGCTCAAGTTGTACACACGTTCGCCCGATTTCTTTTTTTGCTGCGCGATGGAATTTATTGTAACTGTAGCGGACGGAGGGATGTTTACTTTGGAGGAAAAAATGTCTTTCATAAAAATGAGCCCTTAAAAATCTGGGCTCACTTTATCATGTCATTGTTGGTTTGGGCAAAATTTCGCCAACGAAAGAGAATCGTTTTGATGCTTCTATCCGTGGATTACTTATTTTCCTTTATTGAAGGGCGTTTCCCATCCAATACATCTTGAATTACTGGCTTCATAGCATCCATTTCAGGATGAACCCACAGGCTGTCGGTTATTTCGCCGCCGCCCATTCCTCCATTGATGCCGATTTCTTTTATGCCTTTTCGGTAGGTGAGACTCGTTCCATCGCCGTTATTGCAGCTCCATTCTTTTTCATCAATTTCAGCAAGGAGTTGTTTGAGTCTTTGTTCGTCACAAAATACTTGTGCCGCTGGGACTGAAAGATAAATTTGTCCGCCCCAATCACCTTCCATATGTAAGTGCGCATTTCCAGCTTTAGCATCTTCCAAATTGGCATAAACCCTTTCAACATGTTCACTAACCTCGTCGGAAATAGCTTTAAGTTCTTGGGCTGTTGGTTCTTGGTCTGGAAAACGTTCGTTTTGTATAATTGTTCTAAATTCCGCCTTCATGGAATCTAAAATTTCTTTTTTATCTGATGTGATTTCTTGGGTAGACATAATGTGGAATAAAAAAATGTTAAGATACCACAATACATCATATTTATTTTTTGTCAAGTCTTTTGAATGCGCTTCGATTCTTTCATGATCAAATCGAAGATTTTTTGGAGGGTTTTGTCCGTGATGCCGTGTTGTTTGGCGAGTTTTTTGTGGAAATTTTGGAGTTCTTTTTCGCGTTTGGCATCTTTGATTGGCATGTCGTTTTGTTTTTTGATCATGCCGATGGTGCGGGAAACGATCATTCTGCGGGCAACGGACTGAATAATGAGATCGTCGAGTTTATCTATAATGATGCGCAAATTCGCGAGTTCGACTTTTGCGAGTTTTGGATCGTGATCGGTTTGGGATTGTTTAGCTTTCATATTTTTTTGGTTAAAAATTTATTTTGTGACCACGATAAAGGTCGTGAGGTTTGGATGATTGTCTTGGATACCTTTTTCCAAAAGTTTGAGTTTGTAAATTTGGGCGGCACGGGCTGGTGCGATGACGGCTGTGTCTTTTTTGAGAATGCCTTTTGCCAGGTCATAAGCGGCTTTTGCAGTATCTTCCCATTCAATGAGTTGTGCATTTGGGAAATTTTTTCTGATGTATCTTTCGCATTGGGCGAGTGCTTGTGAGTGCGTGGCAATTTTTTTGATTTGTGATTTTTTGACGCCGGGTTTGATGATGAGACATTGATAAACTTCGAGCCAGAGTTCGTCGATGTATTTAAAAATGTGCTTTCCCATGGCTTTAAATGCAGGTTGAACGAGTCCGCCGCGGGAATTTACAACTGGAAAAATTCCGTAATTGGCGATTTTTTTATCGATCGCCTGGAGCACGCCTTCCATGTCTGTTGCATAAAAAAGGTCGGCGTTGAGCCCGTTGCGCTGAGAATATAAAAGGCCGGCTTCTTCACTGAATGATCCTGCGTCGCCGGAAACTGCAATGACGTTTTTGTTTTTAAAGGTTTTCAAGGCGTGATGTTTTATTGAGTAAAAGATGATCCGCAAGCACGAGTGCGACCATGGCTTCGCCGATTGGAACAGCGCGTGGGGCAACACATGGATCGTGTCTTCCGTGGACGGCGATTTCTGCGGTGGCGCCATTTTTGTCTACTGTTTGCTGTTTTTGGGCGATGCTAGAAGCGGGTTTGAGTGCGAATCTTAGGACGATTGGTTCACCGTTGGAAATTCCTCCGAGCATTCCGCCGGCGTGATTTGTGGCTGTGCCGATGTGGGATTGCGCGCCAGGGGCGGATTTTTTTATCCATTGATCGTTGTTTTCTGAACCGCGTTTTGAGGCGGCGGCGAAGCCGTCGCCGATTTCGAAACCTTTGACTGCTGGGATGCTCATGATTGCGTGCGCGAGTTCTGCGGAGAGTTTGTTGAACACAGGTTCGCCGAGTCCGGCTGGAACATTTTTGGCAATAATTTCTACGATTCCGCCAATGGAATCGAGGTCTTTGCGTGCGGTTTCGATTTCTTTGATCATAGCGTCTAATTGGCTTGGATCAGGGCAGCGTAGGGGATTGGTTTCTATGAATTTTTCGTCTTCACTTGAGATTTTTCCAGCGTTCGTAATTTTGATTGTACCGATTTGAGTGACATAACCAAAAATTTCTACACCTGCTTTTGAGAGGATTTTTTTTGCGAATGCGCCTGCTGCAACTCTGGCAATTGTTTCTCGTGCACTTGCTCGTCCACCTCCGCGCCAATCGCGGAAACCGTATTTTGCGTCGTAGGTAAAATCTGCGTGGCCAGGACGGTAGAGGTCCTTTATTGGCTCATAGACTTTGGAAATCTGATCTTTATTGTGCACCAAAAGTGCGATTGGTGTGCCAGTTGTTTTGCCTTCAAACATTCCGGATAAAATTTCGACTTCATCTTTTTCCTGGCGGGTTGTGGTGAGATGACTTGTTCCGGGTCGACGGCGATCGAGTTCTTTTTGAATGTCGTCTTCGGAGATTTCCAGTCCTGACGGGCAGCCATCAATAACCACGCCGACGGCTTTCCCATGCGATTCGCCGAAGGTTGTGATTTTGAATAAACGTCCGAATGAGTTTCCTGGCATAATTATTTTGCAAAAAATTTGAGAGCTTCTTCAACGATTTTTTTGTCGACTTCGTGACCAAACATTCCTTTTGCATCGGTTTTGGCTTTGCCGATTTGCTGGAGCAGAACGTATTTCACCTTGCCATCTCGGGCTTTTTTGTCGATGAGTGTCATGTTTACAATATCGTTCATCGCGAATTTTTGTAAATATTTTTCTTGAATTCCAAACTGTTTCATTGATGTGCGAATGGTTTGAAAATCTTTTTCACTGAGGATTCCGAGGAGTTGTGAAATTTTACTTTCCACTAAAATTCCGAGCGCAACACTGTAGCCATGCAGGAGCTTAAAATGGCTTAAATGCTCGATTGCGTGGCCTATCGTGTGACCCCAGTTCACAACCATTCTTTCGTTGGCTTCATGTTCGTCGCGGACAACAACACCGATTTTTAATTCGATGGATCGTGCGATAATTTTTTGGAGGAGTTCAGGATTTTTGGCGAGAATTTTTTTCCAGTTTTTTTGCGTGAGTTCAAAAAAAGTTTTGTCATAGGTGAGGAAAATTTTTACCGATTCCATTAAACCGTTCACAAGTTGTTCTTTTGGAAGATTTTTCAAACAATCGATATCTGCAATAATAGCTTTTGGATGCCAAAAAGCACCGACGAGATTTTTGCCGTATGGAGTATCTACTCCAACTTTTCCGCCCATGGAACTATCAACCATTGCAAGAAAAGATGTTGGAATTTGGATGTATGGAATTCCACGCATGTAGGTTGCAGCCACGTATCCGGCCATGTCGCCCACAACGCCTCCTCCAAGCGCTAAAATCATGGTGTCGCGACCACATTTTTTGGCGAGCATTTGGTGTGTGAGTGCTTGGTGTGTTTGTTCGGTTTTGTTTTTTTCTCCAGCAGGGAAGGCCAGAAGATCAGCTTGGAGGCCAGACTTTTTGAGTGTTGCTAGTAATTTTTCATCGAAGATTTTTTTGACGATGGTGTCGGTGATGATGACGTAGCGGGCCGGTTGCTTTGAATTTTTACTGAGATTTTTTAAAATTTCTGGGAGATTTTTCAGTAATTCAGGAGCAACAAAAACGTTGTATTTTTGTGCTTCAGGCTGCGGAAGTTGGATGGTGAGAGTTTTCATTTGTTCATTTCTGTGAGTTGATGAACACGAGTTACATTGAAGAAAGTTTTGCGTGTTCTTGGGCAATTGTATTGAGTAAATCTTCGGTCTGTTCCCAACTTAAACATGGATCAGTAATGGAAAGTCCGTTGCGATCAACAGTTTCTGTGGTGAGTTTTTCCAGCTTCTGGCAGCCACTTTTTAAGAAACTTTCAAACATAAATCCTTTCACTAATTTTCTTAAATGAGGATAAAGTTTCATCGCTGCCAATACTTCGTGAGCAACATTTAATTGTTGAATCGGATCTTTTACGCCATCGATTTTGCAGTTATCGTGGCTTGCATCAATCACAATTGAAGGGTTCGTCACCTGCGCTGCTTCCAAATATTTTTTTGCTTTTGTAATATCTTCAACGTGATAATTTGGTCGGTCCATGCCTCCGCGTAGTACTAAATGTGCAAATGGGTTGCCATGAGTTTCGACCTGCTGTCCGTTGAAAACCGCTGTGTGTCCGCTTTGTGCAGCAATGATGCTGTTTACACCAATTTCGAGTGATCCGCTTGTTGGATTTTTCATTCCAACGGGACATTCAATCGCGGATGCAAAAATGCGGTGCTCCTGATCTTCGCTGCTACGAGCCCCGATTGCGACCCATGATAAAAGTTCAATGAAACCTTTTGCATTGTGTGTGAACACTGCTTCGTCAGCAATTGGCAAACCCATTTCAATAATTTTCACCATCAGGCTGCGTGAATATCGGATTCCTTCGCCAATATCTGCTGGTAAAAATGGATCGGGTTGGTTCACCGGACCTGTCCAACCTTTGCTTGTTCGTGGTTTTTGAATGTACACACGCATGACAATTTTTAATTGATCACGAAGTTTTTCCTCAAGCTTTTTGAGTTTTTGGGCATACTCTAAAGTGGCTTCGTGCGGCCATGCGGAGCATGGCCCGACAATCATAAGCATGCGGTTATCTTTCCCGGAAAGAATATCTTTTACTTCTTGTTGATCGCGAGAAATATTTTCGTAAGCTTTTTCTGAAAGCGGAAACGCCTGAATAATTTCTTCGGTACTTGGAAGTTGTTTAATGACTGTGAGATGCATGTGGGGACAAAATATTAAGAAAATCTTTTTCGATGTCTGGGTATTTTGGCTCTTTTCCAAGCCATAATTGAGCTTGAAACAAACCTTGGGCAATAAACATTTTTACTCCTGAAATTGTTGTTGCTCCTGCATTTTTTGCGTCTTTGAGCAGTTTTGTTTCGAGTGGATTATAAATGAAATCAAAAACTGTTTGACCTTCATGAAAAATATTTTGAGGAAGGGGAGATTCGTTTATATTTGGCGACATACCAATCGGTGTTGCATTGATGATAACGTCGAATTTGCCTTTTACAAGATCTTTTTCTGTAATCACATTTCCTCCAAATTCTTTCATGAGTGCTTCTGCTTTTTCAACGGTTCGATTGTAGCAAAATATTTTTGCTCCGTATTGTTTTAGAAATAAACATAGTGGCCGCGCTGCGCCACCGGCTCCAATGATAAGGACATTTTTGGCTTTGATTGGAGTTTTTTTGAGTGCTTCTTCAATGCCCAGAATGTCAGTATTGTATCCGTAAAGTTTTCCTTTTGCGTTGATCACCGTGTTCACTGCTCCAATTTCTTTGGCAGTTTCTTCGATCACATCCAAATATTTCATCACTGTTTCTTTGTGTGGAATTGTGACGGCCAGCATGTGAATCGGTAAGGTACGCATACACTGAATCACGGCTTCTATATCACGTTGTGGGAATGCCAACATCACTGCATTTACATTCACTTTTTTGTAAATAAGAGAGTGCAATTGCGGACTCCAAGTATGACTCAGCGGAAAACCTGTGACTGCGTTGATGACTGTTTCTGCATTGGTCATATTCGTACTAATCGGAAATTTTTTGGAAAAGAAGTTTCAATGCTTCAACATAACTTTTTTCTTTTTTGCCACTGAATTGCGCGATGCATGCGGGTGCTGTTACGGAAGTTTTTCGCCATTCTTCACGTTTGCTAATACTGGAAAGATGAACTTCTACAGCCGGAATTTGTGCATCTAAAAGCGCATCGTGAAGAGCAAAACTGTAATGCGTAAAAGCTCCAGGGTTGATGATAATGCCTTCAGCTTTTGATGCATTTTCCTGAATGAAATCGATGAGTTCTCCTTCGTGATTTGACTGAAAAGATTTGATAATGAATCCATTTTTTTTTGCTTCATTCTTCATCAATGTTTCCAAATTTTTTAGTGTGAGATTTCCATAATGTTTTGGATCTCTTCGACCTAAAAAATTGAGATTTGGGCCATGAATAAGCAAGATAGTTTTCATAGGCTACAAGCGGTTAAATCGCCTTATTATTCGTATGTTTTTTCGTTGAGTTTTTCGACAACTGCATTTACGGCGTCTTGAATTGAATCATTATTTTCGATAGTGAAATCAGCGAGTTTTTTATATTGAGGTTCGCGTTCTTTCCACATTCTTTGAAATGTTTCTAAAGGCACTTCGCTCGTTGGAAAAAATGATGGTCTGCCATTGGCCATAATGCGATCAAAAACCACCATTGCCGGCGCAGAAATTTCGATGATTTTATGTTCGCGAATGAGTTTGCGGTTGTTTCCTTCCAACGGAGCCCCGCCGCCAAGGGCTAACACAAGCGGCTCTTCAGTTGTTATGATTTCGTTTAAAACTTTGTGCTCAAGTTTACGGAAATAACTTTCTCCACGGTGTTTCATAATTTCGCGACAGGAAAATCTTTCGCCTCGTTCTTTTTTATAGGCTTGTTCAATCTTTTCATCGAGATCGATGAATGGTCGTTTAAGCTCTTTTGCAAGCGCTATTCCCACGCTGGATTTTCCGGCACTTTTGAAGCCGATAAGAATAATATGCTCCATTATTTCTGGGTGTTATGTATTCAGATCCATCTTTGCACCAATACTTTCCATCACATCTCTAAAGCCTGGAAATGTTTTATTGATGCCTTCTGCAGTGTCGATACTTGATTGTCCGTCAGCCAAAAGTCCGGCTATGGCAAGCGCCATAATCGTGCGGTGATCTGAGTATCCTTTTAAATTTGCATGCTTTAATTTGCCTTGATGAATCACCAATGACGATTCATTTTCTTCAACTTTTATACCCATTTTTGCGAGTTCTGTAGCCATTGATTTAAGACGGTCGGTTTCTTTGATTCGGGCACCACCTGCGTTCATCAATGTAGTTTTTCCTTCAGCTTGTGTGGCAATAACTGCAAGTGTTGGAAGCATGTCTGGCATGTCGCTGCAATCAATCGTGGTTCCTTTTAATGGCTTTCCACCTGTGATTTTTAAGGTGTCTCCACCTGTTGCTGATTTTGCAATTTTGATATCAGCACCCATTTGTTGGAGTACTGGAATGAGACCTTTATCACCTTGAGGATCATCCATATCTAAACCATGAAGTGTGATTTCGCCTTCGAGTAAAACTGCTGCTGCAATTAAATATGAGGCCGAAGAAAAGTCTCCTGGAATTGTATCGATGAACGGTCGGTATTGTTGATTTCCAAAGATTTTAAAAGTATCGATGTTGTCTTTTCTGGTGTGTTCGTAGCGGATTTTTTGGTTATCAAGCCAGGTTAAGGTCATTTCCATGTATGGGCGTTCTTGGAGATTTTTTACAACGATTTCTGAATCTTTTTCTGCACACGGAAGACTGATCAAAAGGGCAGAAACATTTTGTGAATTTGATCCATCCAACGCGCAATAACCGCCTGTTAAATTGCCGCTTAAACCTAATGGGCAGCTGTCGTTTTTATCGTAAGAAATGGCTTCCATTCCTAAATCTTTTACGGCCTGAATAATTGTGGCAAGCGGACGTTTTTGCATTTGTTCACCAGATGCCAATGTTAAAATGCTCATCGTGTCTTCTCTAAGCCCAATAAGTGGAATGCTGATAGTTGTGGTAATGCCAGAATTGGATGAAAAAAGATCGGTAACAATGGTTTTTAATGGCATACCTTCGCTTTTTACGGTGACTTCGAGTCCACCGGAACTATTTTGTTTTGCATCGATTTTTGCTCCAAGACCTTTGCATACTTCGATTGCTGCGCGGCCATCCTCAGCGTCTAAAACGTTGTGTAATGTTGATGTTCCTTTGGCGAGTGTTGCGATAAAAACTCCACGAACAGAATGTGATTTTGAACTTGGAGGTGTTGCTTCGCCAGAAAGTTTTTTGGCGGGATGAATAATTAGTTTCATGTCGTTGAATGAGAAATTACAAGTGCGCTCTTTGGGTTCGAAATGATTTTCGAAGTCGCTGCAATGTAAATGCTAACATAACTTGCATCAAAAAGCCCCTGTTTTGAGGGGAAAACAAAAATTGTTTTTGTTCATATAAAAATTTGAAGCAATGCCTCGGCGGGTGTGTGAATTTGTCGCCGAGGCTGCTGCTCTTGGATCAGAGCTCTGTGGGGTAACTTGTTGGGAGGTACGGGCTCCTTCTTGTTCGGCATGGGAACGGTTGGAGGAAGTCGATCCGTGGGTTCGTTGTCAGGCTTGTGATCCCCATGGATCGTCACGTGGATCTTGGCCTGGACCTTCTTGGGACCCTTGACCCACATCACCACATCCTGCCACTCCTTCGTCATGACGGGAGGATTGTCGCTCATGATCGCGTTGTGCAGATCCGTAAGGTTCTTGAACTGCGTGTCGTCGCCTGCACGGGTCGTGACGTTGTAGAACTCGAGCACCAGAATCTTCAACAGCGTTGGGTCGCTGCTGACCATCCGGGTTGCGAATTCCCGGTTCGGCTGGGCGTCAACAACAGCAAAAAACGCTGAGAGCCCAACCATCGTGAACGGAGGAAGAACCTGAGGGAATCTCGGGTCTTCCACGAGTTCCATCAACCCACCGAGGTAGGGACGGATGGTGGGGGCGAGGCTAAGGATGCCGATGCCCAAGATGTTCATCGTGGTTGTGAACAAGTCTAGAGATTGAATCCGGTCGTCGATCGCGGACTGCACGCAACGGACCGCGTTCGCGTCGATGACGGACTGCTCCTTGTTCTGCTTGCGCGCGTTCAGGATCGGGTGGTGGACGTGGGCGAGCTGCAGCAATGCGAGAAAGCCCGGATCGGTATCGAAGATCTTCGGCTCTTGCTGCAACAGCTGGCTAAGGATGGTCCGAATGACCGTCCTGTCTTTCACGTGAGTGGACATGAGAAACCTCGTGGTCGTTCAACGGAAACTATTTCCGATGACGCCAATCTAAAAACTTCTAACAAATTTTCAGGTCGGCATCATCGGAGTTTTTCATACCTGCGTAACATTACGCGATATGCCCTCTTCAGAACTTTGATTTTTAAAGATCAGCACCTGCGGTTTAGGCAGGTCGGTGATTATAGGATATTTCTCAAAAAACACAACAAAAAAGCCCTCGGCTCTTTTTTAGGGAGGCGAGGGCTTTTAAATTTTTCATGAGATCCGAATCGTTTAGCTTGTTGGGCCACCGCTACCAGCAGTGAGAACAGTGTTGACGATTGCGAATGAGAGCAAGATCACGATGATACCGATTACAGCATACATAATGATTTTCTTTGCTGATTCAATTTTTTCTTGGTTACCTGCAGCTGATACATAAAGGAAACCTCCGTAAATGATCATAACTACTGCGATCAAACCAAGGAATGTGAGGAAGAAGTTTACGATTGTGAGAGCCAATTGACGGAAACTACCTGTACCACCAGTTGCTGTACTAACAGCAGATGGATTATCAGTTTGGCTGATAAAACCTTGAGCATTTACCGCTGGAACCATTGTAGCCATCATGAGAGCCATGCTCGTGACAAAGCCGACGGCGATGTGTTTGAGAGATTTTTTTGACATATATTTATATGGGTTAGAGTTTTAATTTTGTTTGATCTTCCTTATATTCTACCAAATTTCGGGAAATAAAGCAAGTACCCTGAGCTCAATTGATTAAGGGACCTGTTTCGCCCACCAGCTGAACTTCTCGTTCCAGGCTTATATTAAAGCGCTCTTTGACCTTGGATTGGAGGAGTTTACTGAGCTCAAGAACGTCTTTTTGAGTGGCATTTCCAATGTTCATTAACCAGTTTGCGTGCTCTGGAGAGACCTGAGCGCCGCCAATTTTTGTTCCTTTCGCGCCTATTTGTTCTAATAAATAACCAGCTTTGGCTTCTTTTGGCTGATATTCTGGGTTTTTGTAATCTGGCGTGACGGGATTTTTGAAGAATGAGCCCGAACATTTTCCTTTGGGTTGTTTACTGATGCGGTTTTTCACGATGTCTGTTGCTTCTGCCAGCGCTGTTTTGGCTTGTTCCGGGCTTGCTTGGCTTAATTTAAGCCAGACTTTGAGGACGATTTCGGTGTTTTCTGCCCCGTTTGATGCAGATTTTTTAACCTCGGAAGTTCTGTAATCAAAATTGAGATGGTCTGCGTCCGCTTCAAATACACCTTTTTGAGGGCTATATATAAGTGCTTTATGGAAAACGTCTTTGATTTCTATCCCAAATGCTCCTGCATTTCCGCGGACTGCTCCGCCGATTGTGCCGGGGAGGCCCATCATTTTTTCAATTCCCGTAAGTTTATTTTTGAGTGAGAATTGAATGACTTGAGAAAGAAGAGCTCCTGATTCCGCTGCCACAAGGGCTTCGCCGGCTTCTGATTTCAAGACGATATTTTTTGCAGACATGTGAATAACAAGTCCACGAAAACCTTCGTCAGCGAAAATGGTGTTACTGCCACCGCCTAAAATAAAAAAAGGAATCTTTAATTCTTGGGCTGTTTTTACAAGATTTTCAAATTCGTCCGAATTTGTGAGTTTGTAAAAAAGATCTGCAGGACCACCAATATTAAAGGTTACAAGCGGTGCGAGAAGTTTTTGTTGTTCTGTTTTAGGGAATTTTTGAATAAATTGTTCGTAGTTTTGTTGCATGGCTTCAGGATAACATGGAGGATACGTCTCTCCAATGAATTTGACAGTAAAAGATTCTTCCAATATCATCTCTCTGCCCAATTCGGGTAATTTCATTATTGCGAGCTTGACCAGAAGCTTGTAGGGAAAAGAAAACGGGCCGCCTTAGCTCAGCTGGTAGAGCAACAGTTTTGTAAACTGGGTCGTCGGTTCAAATCCGACAGGCGGCTCCATTTTAAAATGTGTCATTATTTGCTATAATGCAATGATGTATGCATTTTTTATGAGTATTGAATTTTCTTCAGCTAAGCCACTTCACAAGCACGAAAAATTAAAAGAAGGTGTTCCAGCTTTTAGCGTGGTTATTCCTGCTCACAACGAAGAAGATACGATTGAAGAGCTGTTATATCTTTTGCTTCAGGAAGTTCAAAATGACGACCTTAATTGCGAAATTTTAGTTTCGGACAGCGCCAGTTCCGATAAAACTGCGGAAGTGGTGCGTCAATTTATTGAATATCATCCGGGGTTTCATATTTATTTAATTTCCAGCCCCAAAGGTGTTTCACAGGCACGAAATAATGGTGCGACTCATGCGCAGAATGACTATGTTTTTTTCTTGGATGCTGACACCAGATTTGCTCCGGGATTTTTAAAAAAATCGATGAAAGAGTTTGTGCAAAGAGATCTGGATGCCGCTGGTTTTGATTTTGTTCCGAGTACTCAAGATCATGCGGAAAAAATTATGTTGGGTATTAATAATTTAGTGCAAGATGTGCTACAACATAGCAAAAAACCTCTCGTTACTGGTGCTGCCTTGATCGCAAAAAAATCTTCCCATGAGCAAGCTGGCGGTTTTCCAACTGATATGACGGTTTTTGAGGATAGTGAATGGGCACGGAGAATTGCGGCTGAAGGAAAATTCGGCATACTTAAACCGAAAGCTATTTTTGAAACAAGCCGTTTTCATCATCGAAAACTTGAATTTATTGGTGCCCAATTAAAAAATGCTGTTCATTTTGCTTTGCATGGCGAAATTCATCAATCGATGAAAAATGAGTACAAGAAAGACCGAAAGGGAAGAGATGTTTAAGATAGGATTTGAAATTTTTGGAGAAATTTACGCTGACTTTTTTATTTGTTCCAAAACTTTTGTGACTTGGTTTGCGGCGCCAGCCTGTCTTCGGCCTAATTCTTGATCAACTTGCATGGCTTGCGCACCCAATTCTTGGCTTGCTGCAATACCTTTTTGCGCGCTTTCCAAATGCGTTCTGTCAGCTTTTACTTTGTCGCGAACGATTGCAGCTAATGTTGGATCTTCTTTTTGAAGTCTTGCAAATTCAGCAGCTTTTTGTCGTTTTTCAAGATCTTTGATTCCTTCTAAAAAGGCATCTGCACGTGCAGAATTTGGGTTTTCAACTAAATGAACACCACTACTTGGAACAGGAGTCATTTCAGTACTGTCCTGTGGTTCTTGAGGGCCGTTTTCTTGTTCGAGTTCGTATTTGCTCATAGGAATCGGTTATTTCTATTTGGATACTAGCGTTTTTGGCTCAAAAATGCAATGAAAAAGCTCTTGATTACCCGGGCTTAGATTCGTAAAATGGCCACCCGAATATCACACATTTTTCATAATAATTAAAAATGAGCGGACCAGAATCGGAAGATCCAACACAATTAGACGGTGCAGATGAAAATGAGGTTGTAGAAACCCAGCCAGATGGAGAAGAACCAGCTGATGAAACTCCGGCTGAAGTTCCGGCACTCGTTTTGCGATCGAAAGCTACCGGTGTGATGGTTGGTGAAAAAGCTCCCGGTGGTGATCCTGATTTTGTTATTGATGAATATCCCATTGTTACTGATACAGGTGGATATCATGCTCAAGTTAGGCAAATGGCGCATGAGCAAGTGATTGCGGATTTTAAGGAGATTGAACAAAAAAGAGCTTTGGCAAATTATCAATTGTCACAAATCATCGCGTTCATGAGAGAAACTCAAATGAAAAAAACTGTTGATCGTGCGCTCCATCATTATGAATTGGTTGAACAAATTGCAGCACTTTATAAAACTTTTGAAGATGTGGTGAGAAAAATGAGAGCAATTATGAAACGATTTATGGTGCCGTTGGCTGTTGATACTGCAACCGGACTTCCAGTTTTAAATACGGATAATACGGCTATGTTAAAAGGTAAAATGAGCCAGGCGGAACTTGATTTAGCTTATGCAGGAACGCTGGATAAACCAAAACATGGTCCATCACAACTTATCATTGCACCGGATCATGAAATGATTGGATTGGTTGAAGAGTTGAATAAAAATGAGAATTTTTTTGAAGATCCTAGCAATGCCATGATGGTGTTAAATGTTGTGAGTACCTATGTAAATTCGGTTTTAAAATGTACGAAAATTGGTGTGGCTTCAACAATGTATTTTACGTCTGAACGTGTAAAAGAGATGTCTGGCGTGGCTGGTTCTTTGCATGAACAAGCTGAAGCTGCTGAGGTTTTTGCGTTTGAACATGATGAAGAAACTTTGAATACCTGGTACGAATTTTTGATTCAAATTGAACTTACTTTTGCTGAAGCTGTGATTCGTTTGGAAAAAATTTATGGTGAAAATTTAAATTTTTTGGTTGGAAATTTGGACTCTTCAAAAGTTGCAAAATTATTATCGATCCATAAATTAAATCGGACTCAACTGATTGAACAAATTGATTCTGACCGCAAAGCTTTGGAAGCGCGAAGTGATTGGTTGGCTTTGAGTCCAGTCAAACGATTGATTACGCCAGAACCACCAAAACCATTGAATACGATGGGAAAACTGGATCAGGTTTGTAAAAAATTGGATGAAGAAGTTCAGCAACTTGCGGCATTGGTAAAAGCTGTAAGGGAAGCTGAGGAGAAAAAATAATTTTCTTGCGGATAAGACTTAAAAAGTCGCTGAGATTGGCATAAAATTTTATTTGCCTTTAGCCTTTTTTCCGCTATAATCAGCCTTGCGTTTTTTGTAATTTTGCAAAATCGCACCGATTTGGGCAGATACTCAAGTGGCCAACGAGGTCAGACTGTAAATCTGATGGCTCACGCCTTCGAAGGTTCGAATCCTTCTCTGCCCACCATTGAAATAAACTAAACGCTTTAAACGCGTTAAGTTGTTTTCATCAGGCCCATTTTTGGTTCGACCTCATAGTTGATAGAGCCTTCTGGTCGAACCTATAAAAAAGGGCGAGATGGCATATATCTCGCCCTTTTTTTAAATGCTACTTTGATATTAATTTGCTGCGAGGAAAGTGAGGTAGGTATTCCAGAATGGAGAAGTTGGGCCGTTACCGCTTGCGGCTTCAATACGCATTAAATGTCCGCCATTCGCAATTTCAGTATATTGTGAATATACGTGATGATTTTTCCCATAATCTTGAGCGAGTTGTTGAATGTCACCTGGTTCGGCAACAAAATCTTGAGCTCCCCACATGAATAAAGCCGGAACTTTTCCAATAGTTGGATCAGCTAATGGCAATGGGCCATCGATCAATTCATATTGGCTTCCTAAAGGGTAAAGTCCAGGTTGAGTTGCAGATGTATAAGCTTGTACTTCAGCACTAGCATTCGCTACAAACTGACCATATTGTGGAGCGACGGTTTGAAGATAATAATTTGTTGGTGCTGCTATTTGGTCAAAAAGAGCAATCAAACCAGGATTCATTGCCTGAGCTAATGTGAGTGGAGTGGGGTTCTTATAGAGCTGAGCAGATGAAGCAATGGTTCGAACTCGGCTCTTATCAGCAGAAAGTTTTAGTGCCAATACTCCTCCAGTTCCGCCTTCTCCATAAACATCCAATTTAGGGATTTTTTCGCGATGGCTTAATTGGTCGATTACTTCCCGCATAACAGGTAAATCATAGTCTGTAGTTGTAGTGCGGCCGTCTGCAGGACCAGTGCTTTGACCAACTCCTGGCAAATCTACGGCAAAAGCAAAATAACCTTTATCTGCAAGAATTTTCCCTGCATCGTATCCTTCAACAGACATATCATACCAAGCAGCATTTACTACTGGTCCAGGAATGAGAAGAACGCCACGGCGAGGGTGGTTTGCCTTCATAGCTTCATCACTGTATGTTTCTTCAACGTGCACAACACCAGTGCTGGTTTGTAGCAAATAATCGCTGCGGTGGATGTTTGAAGGCATGCTTTCAGCTGATGCCACACCAACAAAGGTTGCCCCAACCAAAACAGCACTTAACGACAATACTAAGCTATTTTTAAGCTTAGAAGGAATGATTCTTTTTATCATGTACGTACTTTTAAGAAGTATAAGTTTATTTTAATAAATAGTGATTATTATTAATAGATTTATTCGTCTTTTAAACTTGCTCTCCAAAGGGTTTATATTCTGATTTTCTGAATGCTTTATTTAACTATTTGATCAAGGTTGTGATATGACTTAAAAAGCATGTGATTGACTGTTTTTATAGCCAATGATAATTTTAAATTATGAAACAAGATCCTACGAAAAAACACCGAATTTATACTATGGTTTTTGCGAGCGTTTATCCTCTTTATATTAAAAAAGCTGAAAGGAAAGGCCGCACAAAAGCAGAAGTGGATGAAATTATTTTCTGGTTAACGGGATACGACAAAAAAGGTTTGCAGGAACAGTTGGATAAAAAAAATAATTTTGAAACTTTTTTTGATGAGGCGCCTCAGATGAATAAAAATGTTTCTTTAATCAAAGGCGTGATTTGCGGCGTACGAATTGAGGATATTGAAGATAAACTTATGAAAAAAATGCGTTATCTTGATAAGTTGGTTGATGAGTTGGCGAAGGGGAGACCGATGGAGAAGATTTTGAGGAAGAGTTCATGAGCAGGAGATAAAATGTCATGAAAATGTTATGAAGAATATGTTATGATTTACACATTCTTTGTTTGATAGATCATGAAAATAAATACAAAACTTTCCAAAAAAATATTATTCACGGCAATGATTTTTATTGTCGTTGGTTTGGTTCCGAGTGTGCAGGCTCAGGGAACGCTTTTTTCTCGTAATCTTAGCGTAGGTTCCACAGGTGAAGATGTTCAGCGATTACAGCAATTTCTTAATACTCATAATTTTCCTGTAGCAAGTTCTGGAGCGGGATCATTGGGGCACGAAACTTTGTTTTTTGGTTCCAGAACAAATGCCGCATTGAGACTTTTTCAACAGCATTTTGCAAAAGATATTTTGCTTCCGATTGGTTTACATTATGCTACGGGGAATTTTTTTAATTCTACGAGAAATTTTGTGAATAAATTATTATTATCTGCTCTTCAAATGCAGGCTCCGTCCTCGCAAGTTCCTAACCCAACTTCAATTCCAAATCCATCAGCTCGCCCGGTTTCTCCTCCACAAAAAACTTCACAACTACCATCACAAAATTCTTCCACACAAATTGGTGGATATGCGATTGGAGGCACCATTAAGGGCTTAAAAGGTTCTGTGATTTTGGGGAATATGGCTGAAACTCTGACTGTTCAAGCTGGTGAAACTACATTCAGATTTCCAACAAAAATAGCGAAAGGAAAAAATTATTCTTTGAGGATTGTTCAAAATCCAAACAATCAAAACTGTTATGTTGGACCGGAAAGTAGTGGAACAGTGGGTGATAAAGATATTTTGAACCTTCAAGTTGCATGTTCGAGTACTGCTTTTTATCCTTTTGCTGCAGGTGGAGGTTCTGGTGATAGTTCACCTGCGCCAACCCCCGCGCCTACTCCGCTTCCACCTCCACCACCTCCGACTACTTATACGATTGGGGGAATTCTTTCTGGGCTTTCAGGTTCAGTTGTCCTCCAAAATAATGGTGCGGATAATTTGGTTCTTAATGCTGATGGTCCTTTTACATTTAATGGATCACTGCTTCCTGGAGTTTCTTATAATGTGACTGTTCTTACTCAGCCTGCTGGTCAAACCTGCACTGTTACCAATGGTGCGGGCATCATGGGAGGAACTGATGTGACAAATGTTGATGTGAGTTGTGCTGCGAATACTACTACGTTAGCCGTGAGTGTTCCTGATTTGGCATTATCAGTTAATGATACGGCATTAAATGCAGCACTTACGGGTACGCCAAGGGTCTTCACTATTACAAATGTCGGCGCTGACCCAGCAATCAATGTTACGTACTCACCATCTCCGGCACTTCCAACTGGCACAACCATTGCTCCTGCAAGTTGTGGAACGATTGTTCCCGCTGCTTCATGCGCGTTAACAATTACACCAGGTAGCACTCCAAGCGCAGCAGCAGGTGATACGAATCCAACACCGATTACGTTAAGTATTTCTGGTACAAATACCAACACTCTCACTCCAACTGTGAATGTATTAACCTACAGCAGTGTATATCAAGGGGGTTATCTTTATTCAGTGGATGATACAACGCTCAACACGACGAGTATTGGTGGAAAAGTGGTGACTTTAACGGATCAGGCGCAGCCTTATATTTCTACAGGACCTCAAGCGACCAGTATTATCTGGAGTTCAAATGGGGCTGGTTTTTCACCTCTTGATACAAGTAATGACATTATTCCATTCATCGATGATGGTTCGACTCCAACCTATGCTACAGCTCAAAGTTCATTTAACAGTACGTATATAAATTCTGGAACTTTCCCTTTCCCTCCACCTTCATCTTTTTCTGCATGTAATGGAACAGTGGACGGGGCTTGTAATAGCGCAAATGTTATAACGCTTTACAACACGTATGTAACGAATTACGGAACTACTTTTACGTTGGCTCCTGGTCCAACACCGCTTTCAAATTATGCGGCGGGGCTTTGTACAGCAACCATTAATGGCCATTCTGATTGGTACTTACCTGCGGTTTGTGAAATGGATGCGGTGAGTGGTAGTTTAACTTGTCCACTTGGTACGCAGAGTATGGCAGGAAATCTTCCTGCTTTAATTGGATATCCCGGTGCAGCAACCCCAAGCACTTCATGCAGTCCTGGAGCTGGTAGTGACTGTCTTGCTGGCTTTTATTGGAGTTCTACGGAGTATTCTGGATTACCACAAAATGATTCATGGAGTGAGGGCTTTACGAGTACAGGCAGCTCTGCGCTGATTCTTCCTAAGAATTTTTCTTTTGGTGTTCGCTGTTCGAGGGCTTTAAGTCCTTGATGACTTTGATGATATGAGCATTTCAGCCGATGACAATTCGGCTGATTTGGCGTATAATTAGATGAAATACACATTTCTAAAATAAAATTTTTTTATGGCGGATACTATCAAATCTGGGATTGCAGCAGTGCGAGTTCTTGAAGAATGGGGTGTAAAACATATTTTTGGAATTCCGGGCGGTTCGATTAATACGCTTATGGATGCGCTTTTAGCTGAGAAAGAGAAAATCAAATATGTTCAGGTGCGGCATGAAGAAGTTGGGGCGATGGCTGCAAGCATGCATGCAAAATTTACCGGACATCTTGGAGTTTGTTTTGGAAGCGCGGGTCCGGGCGGTACACATTTGCTCAATGGATTGTACGATGCGCGTGAAGATCATATGCCAGTTTTGGCTATCATTGGCCAGTTTTCGACTTCAGGAATGAACATGGATGCTTTTCAGGAAATGAATGAAAATCCGATTTATGCTGATGTTTCCGTTTACAATCGAACCGTCATGACAGCTGACCAGTTGCCGCATGTGATTGATGAAGCGATTCGACAAGCATACGCAAAAAGAGGAGTTGCAGTTGTTGAATTGCCAGTTGATTTGGGTTGGAAAGATATTCCTGTTCGGAAATTTTATTCGAGTGCGAATGCTCATCGAAAATATCCAAATCCTGCATTGAATTTGCCTGATCTTGAAGCTGCTGCAAAGATTTTGAATCAATCAGAAAAAACGATTATTTTTGCGGGCATTGGAACTCGTGGAGCAGGGGAAGATGTGATCAAACTTTCACGAAAATTGAAAGCTCCGATTGCAGTGACTGCGATTAATTTTGATAGTTTTCCGCATGATTATGAAGCGTTGTTGGGTTCGGCAAATCGCGTTGCAACAAAGCCAACAAACGAAGCATTTCCAAATGCAGACACGGTTGTTTTTGTTGGAAATAATTATCCGTTTTCTGAAGTGACGCATGTTTTTGAAAATGTAAAAAACTTTATTCAAATTGATATTAATATTGCAAATTTGGGAAAGCGCCATCCGGATGAAGTGACGATTTTGGCTGATGCTGGCGATGCGATTCGAGAACTTACAAAAATGGTGAGTGAAAAAACGGAGACTCCTTGGTGGAGAGCCAATGTAAACAACATCAAAAACTGGCGTGAATATGTGAAGAATCTTGAAACAAAAGCATCGGGTGATTTGGAGTTGTATCAGGTTTATAACGCCATTAATGAACATGCTAAAACTGACGCAATTTTTTCAATTGATGTTGGTGATGTTACTCAAACATCGATTCGTCATCTGCATATGAACCCGAAACAAATGTGGAGAACTTCAAATCTGTTTGCGACGATGGGTGTTGGGATTCCTGGTGCACTGACAGCAAAATTAGATTTTCCTGATCGCCAAGTTTGGTCACTTTCCGGAGATGGAGCTTTTCAAATGGTGATGCAAGATCTGGCTACGCAGGTTCAGTATAAACTTCCGATTGTGAATGTTGTGTTTGCAAACGCTCAATATGGATTCATTAAAGATGAGCAAGAAGACACAAACACTGGTTTTCTTGGAGTTGAATTTATGGATGTTGATTACGCAAAAGTTGCAGAAGCAATGGGAGCGAAATCTTACACCGCAAGAAACATTGAGGACTTAAAAGATATTTTTGACCGTGCAGAAAAGGACCGCGAAGCGGGCTATACTGTTTTGATTGATGCGAAAATTTCAAATGAAAGACCGATTCCAGTGGAATTGTTGGTGCTTGATCCTGCGATTCATAAACCGGAAGATATTCAAAAATTCAAAGTGCGGTACGCAGCGGAAAATTTAAAGCCGTTCAGCGAATTTTTGCAAGCTGAAGGGATTAAACCTGTGTATAAATCGACGGATCTTGGTGGGTTTTAAGTGATGTATTTATTTTAAATTTATAAATTAAAGGACGATAGTCGCTCCTTTAATCTTTTGTCGGAACTTCAATCGTCCTGAATGCTGATCGTTGGCCGCTGGATTGACCAGAGCTTGGATTCAGCCGCTCCCGTGTGGTTGCGGATTCCTTCTGGATTGACCGTGATCGAGATCTTTCTCGAACCATCCTGAAGAAGTAGAGGAGCCTTCTATTTGTGGTTAAAGGCACAAAACCGTTGGGCCCTAAGTTGCTGCAGCTCTGGAAGGTGTCCTCAACACACATCCCATCTGCGTTGCAGCGAAGGTCCACCACGCAATCCCCAGCGCTTTTGCAGGGGGCACCGATCCGACCACGGTTGTCCACTTGGCAGGTCTTGGACTTAGGGTCGCAGGTCAACCCATAGCAACAGGTGATGTAGGGAGAATTGGGATCACACTCGCCATCGAGTGACTTCAGATTCCGCTTCTCGTCGAGTGAGGTGCACTTCCACACATCGGTGGGGGCAATCTCTGCGGGTGCTTCAGGGCAGACTTCATCGTTTGTGCAGCTTGTGGCCGCCAAAACGACGAGCACTTGGAACCATTTCGTTATCGCATTTCGCATGAACGCATCTCCTTTGGGCAAGTGAAATTATACCCTAAAATTGAAATCTGTCTAGGTTTTGACCCCAGGAGATGACATTATTTTGCGCTTTGTTTTGATATTTTTTCGTATGAAATTTTGAGATAATTTTTCAACGTTTCAAAAGTTTTTTCAGATGGATTTACGACGGAAATCCAATACAAAGAACCGTAGGTTGGATGCGGGAAAATGGTGTCTTCTTTCGTAAAATCGATTCCGACATTCATGTATGACTCTAATCCTTTTTTGTCTGTGAGGCCTTCGAATAGCGGCATAAAAGTGTCTTTATCTATGCCAATATTAATGCGGAAAAATCCTTCGCGATTTAAATTTGAAACTTTATCGTAGTCGTTATCTTTGGTGACGATCGTGGCAAATGGCATCATTTCGTTTTGGTCGTACATAAAAAACAGGTCGCCGTCTGCTTCTGTAACGTGAACTTTTTCAAAATTCTGGAGAATGTAATTTTTTATTGTTTCGATGGTCATAGTGAATTATTGCTTGTAATGGTCATGTAATCCGACTCCGTCCAAGATCAGATCGATACATTTTTCAATTCTTGATTCTCGAGTTTCGGGATTTTTTGCTGATGAAAAATAAAAAATATAACCTCGTTGTCGTCCTGGTGTTAATGATTCCCATGCTTCTTTTACGTGAGGCATTTCATCTAATTTTTCTTGAAATTCTTCAGGGATTTGGAGTTCTTTATTGTTTTTAGGTTTCACTTTCACACCTGATTTTTCAACTTCAATGGCTTGCTGAATATATTTTTTCAAGATTGTTTTTGCTTTCACAATTTCCTGAACATTCGTGAAACGAATTTGGCGTCCAACGTGAGTATTCGGTCCGGTTTTTTTAAGAATATGATTGGGATCTTTCAACAAAAGACCTTTGAAAAATAGCAGTGCAAAATATTTTTTAAATCCTTGAATTGCAACGATATTATTTTTTTGAAATGTGAAACAAGGTATTTTCCATTTCACTTCTTTGGTAAGGCCACAATCAAGCAGAATTTCGGTCAATTTTTCTGTTTCCTCCTGCCATTTTGGGGCACTGCTTAAAATTGTATCGGTTTTTGAATTCGTTTTTTTCATAGAGTGATCTTACCATCTCTCACCTATTTTTTGGAGATTTATTATCACTTTGATTTGGCTTTTAATTCACTTTGGTAGCGACGAATTCTTTCTATGAGCATTTCTTTAAGATTGAGTCGAGCGGTTCCAAGGAAAGTTTTTGAATTAAATTCGTGACCATCGTCGCGCGTAATTGGCAAATTAGTGGCATCAATTAAACGTGCAGAGCAATCTCCATTTACACGGACCGGAGTGCGTCTTTTTTCTTCAACTCCGATTGGTAAAACGCTGAGTGTGTCCAAAACTAAAAGTCCTTTGCCGTAATCAACACCGAGTTTTTTGCAGGCTTCTTCGATTGCGGTTGTGATCTCCATGCACCAATCTTGGCGTGCGTCAGTATTTGCAATCAATCCGTTTTTACTTCTCGTTCCTTCAAAAAATAAAACCACATGTTGTTTGGTAGCAAGATTTTTGCCTACTTGTTCAGCGATAGATGCTATTTCTGCGTCGCGGACTGCACGTTCTTGAGGCGTGGCATCTTTTTTTATTTTTACTTTATCGCGGTGGACAGAAATGTGACCGTTTCTACTAATGGCTTCACCAAAATAGGGGAGCCTTGTGAGTTCATCTTTTCCCACTTGGATCATATTGATCCCAGTCACTGCTTTCATTGTATACGTTTCAAGTGCTCCACCTTGATGTGTTGCCAACATCAGATATCCTTTTTTTGAGAGCATTTCTTGTGAAATTTCGGATTGGAAATTTATGACCGTACCCATTTGTTCCATTTCTCTGCGGAATTTGAGTTCACTTTCTTTGAATCTGGCGTGAATTTCTTCCAGCGGCAAATCATTTTGCCCACGGATTTTTTCAACAGCTTGAACGAAATTTATGAATAGTCGAAGTTTAAATCGGATATTTTCACGGATGTTTTCAACAAAACTTTTCTGACTATCCAAATGTTTATGGATAACTTCATAGAGCTCGGGCAGATCAAGTGTTTCCAAAAATTCAGGATCTAGGTCTGTGATATCTTTGTGCTTTGGAACAAGGATTCGGGGACGTTCATTTTCTTTGGATTTTTCGCTGCGACTTGGACCGAATATTTCTAACATGTTGATACAGTTTTAAGCTATTGGCTGGGGATTCTAGCATTGTTTCTATTTTTATCAATAAAAAAGAGCTCCGAACATCTGGAGCTCTTTTTGAATGTCTAAATTTGTTTCGTGCGAACACGAAAATGTTTACTTTACCAAACTTGTAAACACAACCAAACGTTCTGTGTACTGATGTTTTTTTGGATCCCAAGCACCTGTGCAGGTGATGAGGTTTAAATGTGCATCAGCAACTTCACCGAAAATTGGTGAAAGTGGAACCTGCGCATTGCTTACTGTTTGAGTGCTTGTAACTTTGAAATGAAGGGTTTTGTCCTGGCCATTTACAACATAAACGTCATCGCCAGATTGTACTTTGTTGAGGTTGGCGAAAACTCCGTTTGAAGTTGTATACGTGTCCAAATGGCCTGCAATAACTGCGTTTCCTGATTGTCCAGGTTGTGCGCCGAATTTGTACCAACTTACGTCTGTAGCGTTTGCTGGAGCTTCCATGTTGCCATTTGCTGTGACTCCAACTGCTTGAACTTTGGCATCAACACCGATTGAAGGAATTTTTAATTCTTGTGGCAATGATGTTTTTTGAGCTGGTCCAGTGATTGTGAGAGTCGCTTTTTGAACGGCTGTTTGGACTACTACTTTTTTCACTGCTTTCTTAACAACAGCTTTTGCTTTTGCATGTGATGCGCCGCCGAAGCCTGTATTTGGAAGTCCTTTTGGAACTCCTGCAGAACCGTTTGATCCTGCTGTGCCATTGGATCCGTTGCTGCTTCCAGTGCCATTTACGCCTGTTCCTGAACCGTTAATGCCTCCGTTTGAACCTGCTGGGGCTGGTGGAACTACGATTGTTGTAGAAGTGCTTGCAGAAACTGGAGCGCCGTCCATTTGGCCACTTACCGTTACTGTGTTGGTTGTGGTTGTCATTGGATTGAATGTGCACCAGAAAGACCAAAGTTCGCCTTTATCAATTTTATGATCGCCGTTTAAATCTTCACCTACGCCGTCATAAAAAATTTCGGAGTTACATTTGTTATCTGTGATGTGGACGTTGGAAACAGGAGTGCTGCTGTTATTCCAGATTTGATAAATGTATGTGACTGCACCACCTGGGGCAATTTTTAAACCTCCGTTAACGATTGGGATAACTGTGATGTTGAGTCCACTATTTGTGGTTGCTGCCATCGTGGTCATTGATCCCAAGAGCAAAGAGGCAAAAAGCGAAGACACCACAACGAACATGGTTTTGCCTGCTTTTTTGCTGAGACTTTTAAGCTCCATATTTAAGAAATAAAAAATAGAAATATAAAAATATTTTGAAGAAGGAGAGTAATATGCTCAATGCTCAGATTATTGTCAACAAAAATCGCAGAGGAATGAGCTGGATTGAGCGTTTATTTGGAACGGAATTTGACTTAGCTCCTGTAATATTTTGTTTTAATCTACTGCTTCTTTTGTTTTATTTAAGAGCAAAAATCCTCGCGAAGTCGGATTTATTCAAACAAGCTCGCTTTGAGCGAGCTGTTTAAAAAATCAGAATAAAATCATTTGCACTTGGCTACCCAATGGTTGTTTTACTATTTGTAGAGACCAAGTTTTTTCATATTTTCACGGAATGCTGCTTTACGATCTTCAGGTTGGTTATCTGTAAAAAGCTGAAGTGCAAAATCGGAAACGATATTTGCTTGAACCTGATTCATCAAGTCTTCAAGATTAATTAATCGCATTGCCTCCAAAACTCTTTGAACTGCAAAGATTTGTTCCGGTTTATCATAAACAACTTTTACGAATTTTGTGATCATTCCTCCAACACATTCTTTTAATATTCCTTCATAACCGTATTTACGAAGACCTTTGATGGCTGTTTTCATGAGTTCCGGATCTCCGCCTTTATTCATTACTTCAGAAACCAAAGTTGATAATTTCTCTTTGAGCAGATTGCTATATTCGATAACAAATTTCTTATCTAATTCATTTTCCTGAGGTGCAAAATCCGGGTTTTGCTTGTTGTAGCGCTGAATTTTGATGAATGGCAAAATGTCGTACACATCGGCATCGCGGGCTTCTTGAAGGAGAGCAAGTCTTTCTGCTGGTTGTCCGATTTTTTCGGTTGGGGTTGTTTTTGTAATATCTGTTGTTGGTTCCGTTGGGGCAGGAGCTGGCTGGCTTGAAGTTGTTGCTTTGGGTTGGAATGATTTTTGCCATTCTTCCGATTCATCCCAATCTTCTTGTGACATGCCTGTATCACTAAGAGTAATGAGTCCAGCTTTCATTAATTGTTGGAGAAGCAGAATATTTTTATTGAGATTTTCATTTTCCAATTCACCACTTTTGATTTTTTCCCCAATCGTCAAAGCAGCAAATTGTAGCTTTCCGCAAACAAATTTTACCATCGATGCAGCTCGTCTGTGTTGATCAACAGACATAAAATCTTTCACTTCTTTTTTCTCTACTGTGAAGAATAAGTTTTGAACTTCTTCTACTGTAAAATCTCCCTGAGAAATTCTGTTCATTAAATTCTGGGCGCTGATAATTTCTGCAGCAACTTTATTTTCGTCTTTGCCAAGTGCGCCGTTTTGCCAATCATTTTCATAATTTGTTGTTGGCAATTCCATGGTTTGTCTTAGTTTGGTTAAGGAAACCATTTCAACTAAAATCATGCGGAACGCAATTTTTCTTGCATTATAGACATCTGGCTTTGGATCGACGTCTTCATGTTCCTGAAGTTTTTTTCGAATGCTCAGGAGCTTTGTATTGTAGGATAAAAGGCGAATTTCTGAACCTTCATCGAGTTTTTCTAGATATTCTTCTCTATCAATACCCATTTTCTCCCATTGAACTTGCGGATGATTACTCAAAGCATATGCTTTCAAAAAGAGATCAGCGTCGTAAGATAGTCCTGCTTTTCCAGCAGCCATGCTTTGTTCATTTCCAAAATTTTGGTTATTTTCTTCAATTGTGGCTAAAGTGGTTTTTGCTAAAAAAGTGAATTTTTCGGAAGTTCTTTCATATTCACTGGTAGAGATTTCTTCATCAGAAACAAGCCCTTTTTCAATTAAATGCGAAAGGACTGCTTGAGCGTTGATTTCAAGATTTTCATCAGTTGTGCCTTCAAGTGGAATGAGTACTTTGTTGACACGAGTGAGTGCTTCAAGTGCGTAAGGCCTGAGGGCGTTGAAAGTAAATTCGTGGCTGGCTTCAAAACTAAAACCGTTGCCTTCACCTTCGTGTGTTGCGATAAATGATGGAGGAAATATCACGTGAATTTTTGGCTTTCCGAAAGCATCTTGAGTCGCTGGATCGAGGTGAACCATGTATTTAAATTCGCGTGGAGTATCCATTGTTTCGCCTGCTGATGCATCAAAATGGTTAAAGTGAGCAAGGCGTGTGTTTTCCATCGCTGCGATATTTTCTGCTCTTACTCTTAATACTTTTGCTGAAGCGGTTGTGAGAAGGTTTTGAGCTTTTTGGATGACTTCTTCAAAATCTTGCGCGGCGTAAAATATTTCCATCGATTTCAAAAGTTCAGTCGTTTCACGTTGGACAAGCTGACAAGATTTTTCGTCTGCATCAGGTTTTTCTAAACGTGCCTGGAGTTTTTGAATGCGATCTTCTAAATTTTTTGCGATTTCTTTGGCTTTAAAATTGTGCTCTGCGGAGGCTTTAAAATAAGCAAAAGTTCCACTTCCGCCAATAATATATGTTCTGTTTTCAGCCGGTTCTCGATAATTATTGGAAATGAATTGAGATCCTGAATCGGTTTTCATTGTTATAGCTTGATGTGGACCTGCAGATACAATTGCTTCACCGTTTTCAAAAGTTACTTCTGCGTGGTGAGGTTTAAATGTTCCATTTTTTGGAAGTTGAATCGTGTCTGAATCGCCAGAACCGATTGTCACTAAGCAATCTTTTGGCTCAATGCAAGGATAAACGCCAATAACATCTCCAACTTCGTCCATCATTATTACTGCTGGATATGGGTAGAGAGTTTCTTTGACTTCGATTGAATCGATTTGGTCGATGACTGCATTTTCTGTTTCGCCTTGAATGGCTTTAGGTCTTATAGAAGCTCCTTTCGCTTTTTGATACATTTCAGCAAGAATTTCAGTTACAATTTCTGAAAAAAGTCCTTCAGAAACCAATTGAATGGCTTCTAAACGATCTTCACCAAATACATTGTTATCAAGCAAATCGTTCACGATAATCCAAGTTTGATCTCTTTTTGCTTTTCGGACATCTTCCATGGTTTGTCCCTCTTTGGGTGTTCCAGAAAATTCTGCGTGGTAAAAAGCCCAACGCTGGAATCCTTCAACAAATTCTGCGGTCGTAAATTCAACATCTTCTTCCTTAAATTTTCCCTTACGAATGCCGTTTAAAAGATCTTCAATGTACTTATCAAATTGTACGTGATCACTTGCGCGTTTTTTTATTTGTTCCAAAAGATGGCGGAGATTTAGACCTCCAACATATCCTTTTTCACTTCCTGCATGAGCAATAACAGCCCAATGGAATAATTTTTTAACTGTTGAAGTTTTAAACATTTCATCATTCATCTCACTTAATTCGAGTGTTGGTACTGGAGCTCTCACTGCAGTTAACTCTTCATCAGAAAAAGACGTGCGGGTTGCACGAGAATGCGCATCATCATCTACAACAGTTACTTCGTCATCTGGGCCTTTTAATGCTTCAGCAGGCAATGGTTGTCCTGGCATGACTGTGGTAATTTCCTCAACAATTTCTGAGCCTTCTGGGCCGGTTGGTTTATCAGACATAGGTTTACCTTTTAAGGTATTGGCTGTGTAGTTTAACATTAAACATATTTTTGTCAATGTTTTATGGAGGGTTTCACAAAAACAGCCCTCTGGTTGGGAAGGCTGTTTTAGCTTTTATTTGAGTTATTACGTTAGTTATTACCTGAATTCGATCTTCGTTGAGATCGAATTTATGGCTATTGTTCAATAATAATCGGAAGAACCAAAGGATGACGTTCAATTTTTTGGTGAACGAATTTATCCACGGTTTCTTTGATGTATTTTTTGATGTCACCACGTTTTGTATCTGCACCGCGTTTGTCCAAAACTTTGTTGTACGAATCGCGGGCCATTTCACTGATAGCTTTTACAAGTTCTTCGGACTCTTTCATATAAATAAATCCGCGGGAAATAACGTCGACATCTTTTTGGATTTTGCGAGTTTTTCCATCAATGCTGACCACCAAAATGAGTACGCCGTTTTCGGCTAGAGTTTGGCGATCCATCATGACTTGAGCACCAATGTCACCAACGCCAAGTCCATCCACCAAAATATATTTGGTTTCAACAACTTCGCCTGTGGCTTTGGCTTCGCCGTTTTCAACGATGATAACTCCGCCGTTTTCTACCATGATGGCATTTTTTTCATTGTAGCCAATAGACATAGCGATCTCTTTATTGCCGTGGCGCATGTAATATTCACCATGAACTGGAACCACGTTTTTGGCTTTCACAAGGTTCATCATGAGTTTGAGATCTTCTTGTTGAGCATGTCCAGAGGTGTGGACATCCATGATTTGATTGTTAATGATATGCGCTCCAAGCTTACAAAGATTGTTCGTTACTGAAGTGATCGCGCGTTCGTTTCCTGGAATTGGAGAAGAAGACAAAACGATGGTGTCGCCTTTTCTTACTTTCACATTTGGATGATCTTCCAAAGCAATTCTGGTGAGAGCGGATGTTGCTTCACCTTGGCTTCCTGTGGTGAGAATAATAACATTCTCTTCAGGTGTTTTGCCCATTTTGCGAATGTCTTGGATAAGTCCTTGTGGAACTTTGAGATATCCGAGCTTGGAAGCAATGAAGATGTTGTCAGCCAAACTTCGTCCGCTCGTAAAAATTGTGCGGCCGTATTTTTTGGCGTAATTGATAATTTGTTGGATACGTCCAATTTGGCTGGAGAAAGAGGCAATTACGACTCTTCCAGTAGTATTTTTGATAACGTTTTCAAGTGAAGCACCAACTTTTTTCTCAGAAATGGTGTAGCCAGGTTTGAGAGCATTGGTGGAATCAATGAAGAGCGCAGCGATATCTTGGTTTGCAAGAGATGCAATGCGCGCAAAATCCGGAGGCAATTGATCACCAGAAGGTGTGAAATCGAATTTAAAATCACCAGTATGGACAATATTGCCCGCAGGAGTTTTGACCACGATACCAACGGCATCAGGGATGCTGTGGTTTACGTGAAAAAAGCTGACATTAAATTGGCCAAGCTGAATGACATCATCTTTCGTAACATTGATGAGTTTGGACTGTTTAAGCTGTCCGAACTCTTCTAAACGTTTTTCAATCAAACCATTCGTGAGTTTGGTTGCGTAAATTGGCGGAAATTTAAACTTTGGTAATACATATGGAAGTCCACCAACGTGATCCAAATGTCCGTGAGTAATCACGATACCTCTGATACGGTCGATTTTGTCATCCAGATAAGATAAATCAGGAATCACATAATCAACTCCAAGCATATCTTCTTCTGGAAATTGGAATCCAAGATCGATCAAAATGATGTCCTGGTCATATTCCAAAATCATACAGTTTTTGCCGACTTCATCGAGGCCTCCAACTGGAATAAGCTTTAATTTACCACGATATTGGCCAACGCGTGGAGCAACAGATGGTTTTGTTTCTGACATTGAGTTGGATTCACCACGACCACCAAAGAGTCCAAAAAATTTCTTTTTTGGTTCTACAGGTTTAATAACTGCAGATGCATTTGGCGCTGTATGTTGAGCTGCTCTCTGAGTCTGGTGTGCCGGCTTATAAGCACCATTTTTGCTTACTGGATGGATAATCGGCTGTTTATTTCCAGGTTTATAATGTCCGCCCGCTTTTGGCATAAATGGCTTACGACCATGTGATTGGCCACGTGCCTGTGCGTGCGTTGGTTTGCCACCATGTACATGCGGAACCTGTTTTGGCGCTGTGGTTGGCGAAACCGGCGCTTTTGGAGCGTTATGCGGAGTAGATGTGGCTGGAACAGGAGAATTTCCTGTTATTTTTTGAGGTTGCTCAGTTTTAGGTTTCTGCTCCTGAGCGGTAGCAGGTTGCGCTTTGTGCGCTTCTGAATGAAGATTTTGCTCGATCCATTGATCAAGCTTATCCGCATTTGGGGTTTGCCCATTTTGTTCGTCGTTCATTTAACGATATATTTAAGTAATAGTTTTATTTTTCACCTGCAGGGCGCCACCGTGCAGATGTATAATAATCAAATCAGTATAACACACTCTGAGTCTTTTTAGAAGTCGGGTTGGTGTTTTGCGTGTGTATTCGAGCTGATTATATCCCGGTTTTTGCTTTTAGGATAGGGCTTTATTGAAGCCATTGTCTTTTGCTTCGGTTTTATCCACAATGTATCAGACAAAGATGAACAGAGTTTAAATTTTTTCTAAAATTTTATGGATAAAAGTATGAAAATCGGGGTGCTTGGAGCAGGGGTTGAAGGCATGGAAATTGTAAAATATTTGGCTGCGCATGGATTTAGCGATGTAACTTTGTATGATCAGAAGGCGGACTTGAAGGTTGAATTGCCTGAAGGTGTGAAAAAAGTTTTTGGCGCGGATTATATGGAACGTGCAGCTGGCGAAAGTGAAAAGATTTTTAGAAGCCCGGGCATTGATCTCAAAAAATTGGATGGATTGAGTGGAAAACTGACGAGTACAACGCGATATTTTTTGGAACATTGTCCGTGTCCTGTGGTTGGAGTAACAGGAACGAAAGGAAAAGGGACGACTTCGACTTTGATTTATTTGATGCTGAAAGAGGCGGGTCGTGATGTGTATTTGGGTGGAAATATTGGCGAATCTCCACTGAAATTTTTGGATAATTTGAAACCGGAATCGTTGGTGGTTTTGGAACTTTCGAGTTTTCAACTTCAGGATTGTGATCGCAGTCCACAAGTTGCGGTTTTGCTGGGTGTGACGAGTGATCATTTGGATTATCACAATGATGTGGATGAGTATTGGGAAGCGAAAGCGGCGATTGTGAAGCATCAGAAAGCGGACGATTTGGCTGTTTTGAACCTTGATTATGAGTCTTCGGAATATTATGAAAAGTTAACTCCAGCACAGAAAATTTTTGTGAGTACGTTGAAAAGTGATGGTGATGGCGTGCATTTGATGGGTCCGATGATTGTGAATTGTAGTGGTGGTTCCGGGGCTGGTGCAACCTGCGAAATGATTATTAATTCGTCGAAAGTTGCTTTGATTGGCAAGCATCATTTTGAAAATATTTTGCCTGCTGTTGCAGTTGCCCGTCATTTTAAAGTTGCGCTTCCTCAGATTCAAAAAGTGCTGACCACATTTAAAGGATTGCCTCATAGATTGGAAGAAGTGGCAAATGTGGGCGACGTCCGATATTTTGATGATTCGATTTCGACAACGCCAGAAACTTCGATCGCTGCTGTGAACGCTTTTAAAGAACCCGTGATTTTGATTGCGGGTGGAAGTGAAAAAGGCGCTGACTATACAGATTGGGGTTTAGCCTTACAGCAAGCGCCAAATTTGAAATGTATTGTGTTGTGCGGAAGTGGTGATGGAGCGATGGCGGAACGAATGCAAAAAGCTTTAATGAGTTCAGAAACGACTTTAAAATCACGTGGGCTGGCGAGACATTATCCTTTGGAAGTTTTAAAATTTGCGACGTTTGAAGAGGCTGTAAAAGCTGCGCATGATAAAGCTGTGGCAGGAGATGTGGTAGTTTTATCTCCAGCTGCTGCGAGTTTTGATTTGTTTAAAAATTACAAAGAACGCGGAGATACGTTTAAAGAGCTCGCAAAATCTTTGGCTTAAATGTTTTAGACTAATGGAGGTTTTTAGAAATTGAACTTGTCATCTTCCGGCATTTTCTTTTGAGCGTCTGCTGGAATTGGTTTTGGTTTGCGGGCAATCGCCATCATTTCTGGAGTGATGGTTTTGGTTACTAATAACATGATTCCGTACACAACAACACCAAGTGGGATCAACACAAAAATGTTTTTATTTTGAATATAATGATAGGTCGGTTCTTTCAAGAAATAAACGACCAAGCCCATCACAACAGCACAAATCAAAGTCTTAAATGTATTGCCGAGTTTGATCTTAAATTTGATGTATTTTTTAGCGATGAAATACGATGCAACTGCTACGTAACATTCAGTGATAACGTTTACTGAAGCTGCAGCGCGAATGCTGAAATATGGAATCAAAAGAATGTCCAAAAGCACTGTCAAAAGGGCTCCAAAGGCGTTACGGGTGAGGATTTTCATCTGTCGGTTATCCGCAACCAAAATGAATCCAAAGAGGCTGTTGATGAATGAAAAAGCTAAAGCAAAAATGAGAATTTGGAGCACAGTGTCGGAACCGATGAAGCCAATAGAATAGTTTGTTAAAAATTCCGGACTGCTCACGAGGTAAATAATTGGGTAGGCCAAAGCCACGGTTCCAGCAATCAACGGCAAACTTCCCATGACTAAAAAGTCGAATGCGAATTGGATAATTTTTTGATGTGAGCCATCTTTGCGTTCCAGGGATCTGGTTAAAACAGGCAAAACTGAGTTCATGAAATAGAGCGGAATGATTCCCACGGCTTCCAAAATGTCCATTGGTACGCCATAAATTCCGGCTTCTGTCGGGGTTTTAATGATTGAAAGTAACACTGCGCCAATACGGAAATAAGCGTTATTTAAAATGAGCGCAAAACCGTACGGGAGAGCTTTTACGATGACATCCTTCCAGAACACCCAGTCCAGTCTATAACGTATTTTGGTGAGTTTTGAGGAGTAATAATACGTGACAAGCAACATTGCGCCGTTTCCAGCTACACCGCCCCAAACCATCTGATAAAGGCCTTCTGTAGTGCCTGGATTGATGGCATAAATGATAAAAACCATGTAACCAACTGTGATAACTTTTCCCACTACAGAGGCAAAAGAGTTATATTGCATTTTTAAGTTCACCTGCAAAACCGCTGAAATAGTTGAGGTGAGAATGTTGAAAAGCATGGCTGTTCCTGCGATACAAATCGCGATCGGAATATGTGTACCCTGATAACTTGGGATATAAAAAGCGGCAATACATCCAACGCCAATCATGATGATTGAAGCAATAGTTCGGATAGTCAAAATATTGCCCATAATCATTTCGGTTTTTTCGCTATCTTTGGCCATTTCGCGGACACCAATGGTGTAGAGTCCCATGTCTGCAACGATGGTGAAGAAGGTCAAAAAGTCGAAAGTAACACTATATTCGCCGTAACCTTTTGCGCCTAAATAGTTCGTGATCATTTTTACAATCACGATGCCTAAAACTGCGATGAAGGCTTTGCCAATAATTTGGGAAATGGTGTTCCACAAAATTTTGCGGGCCGTTGATGAGTGTGAAGGCGTTTCTGTAGTCGTAGTCGTCATAATTGGTCAATAAAGCTTGCATAGTTTATAGGAAAACGAGCCAAATTACTAGCCTGCTCGGGAGGGCAGATATATGGCTGAGGACAGATGAGCAAAGTCGTGTTATAATACTTGTATGCAAGAATACAAACAAAAACTGGAAACGATTCAAAAAGAGGTTGATCATGCGGTGGGAAAGGTGAATTTGCCTGCCATGCATGCGAAGGTAAAAATTTTAACCGAGGCTACGCTGAAGCCTGATTTTTGGACTCGCCAAGAAGAAGCTCAGCGGATTACGAAAGAGTTAAACGATTTTCAAAAGGAGATTAATGGTTGGGAAAAAATGCAAAATGATTGTCAGGAATTGATGAATCTTTTTCCAACGATTAAACCGGAAGAAGACCCAAAAAGTGCTGAGGAATTTAAAAAAATGGTGGATGATTTGGAGGGTCAGTGGCATAAACTTGAAATTAAAACTTTTTTGAACGGGAAGTATGATGGTTGTAATGTGATTTTAAATATTCACGCTGGGACCGGCGGAAAAGATGCCCAGGATTGGGCCGAAATGTTATTGCGCATGTATGTTCGTTATGCGGAACGAATGGGTTTTGAAGTGGAAATGTTTGAACAGTCTTTGGGTGAAGAAGTTGGTCTTAAAAGTGCGACTGTTTTGATTAAGGGTCATTTGGCGTACGGATATTTAAAACGTGAACGTGGTGTTCATCGCCTGGTTCGTCAATCTCCGTTTAACTCTAAACACAGCCGTGAAACTTCGTTTGCGTTTGTGGATGTTTTGCCGGAAATTCCGGAAGAACAGGCTCCGGAAATCCGCAAAGAGGATTTGAGAATTGATACGTATAGAAGTGGTGGAGCTGGTGGACAAAATGTGAATAAAACTTCTTCTGCGGTTCGTTTGACGCATTTACCAACGGGAATTGTGGTGACATGTCAGGACGAACGAAGTCAGTTGCAAAATAAAGAACGCGCGATGAAAATTTTGCATGCTAAATTGGTGGATTTAATGGAAAAACAAAAGGTGACGGAACTGAACGAGTTAAAAGGCGAGCGCGTGGAAATCGCTTGGGGAAACCAAATTCGGTCGTATGT